>Ga0209712_10001460_pt1 | contig 20183 bp, 24 predicted proteins | sample ArcOceMetagenome_FD_187443 | JGI IMG/M metagenome (GOLD analysis project Ga0209712, IMG submission 187443) | Marine eukaryotic phytoplankton communities from Arctic Ocean - Arctic Ocean - Greenland ARC118M Metagenome (SPAdes) (version 2) | ecosystem: Environmental > Aquatic > Marine > Oceanic...
TAGCATTTCCCGGAATTTCTGACATTGCTTGAGTTGATAAAGCAATAAGAATAAAAGCGATGATTTTTTTCATAATAATTTCTCCTGTTTTAATCTAATAGTTTTTATAAACCGTTTATATTTTATTTCTTTGTCTTTATATTTCTTGCTCAAAAAACTAGATTTGATGAGCAAGATTAGTTTTTATTATTTAAGTCCGAGCTTTTATAACTGAAGCTTGATTTTTTAATTAGTGTTACTTACACCCATTCAGGTCATTGTTGGCATTCTCTAATGAAGATAAAATACTTCTTTTAAAGTAGCCTGACTTTCCTGTTGCAACTTCAAAGATATCGTTATCTGAATCTCTAACAACGATTGAAGCCTTTACCTTAGATAAATCATTCATATTTCCTTGTATCGCAACATTCATTTTATATTTTGCTTTACTTGAATCGTCCACAACATCGTATTTATTATTTAGATCCAAATCATCAACCAAAATCGCACCTACAGGATTTGCATCTGTATGATAAAGATTGTTTTCTATATAAAGAGTACAATCTCTTTCTTTATCAATAACCACTTCAGCTCTTTGCTGCCCAGGCATACAGCTAGAATCTGATTCACACTGCATTTCATCAATAGTCATGTCAACCAGATCCATAACGCTTGCTGAGTGCGCATGAAAAGTAAGTAATATACCAAATCCAACTAAAACTTTTTTCATAATAATTCTCCGTATTTTTAGGTAATGGTTTTTAATCAAACCTTGTTTATAATTTCTTTGTTAAAATAAGATTAAAGTAAAAACGAATTAATTGTGGGGGCAAATTTTTGCCGCATATAAAAATTACATGGTTACTTTTCAAAGTGTGATTTAAATGAAGGAAAATTAGACGAGGAAAGTTAGTCTACTGGGAGTTAAGCTCATATTTATTAGAAAATTTAATTTGTAAGTATTTTTTTCTGACACTAGATGGGAATTTTCTACATTCATTATGCTAATGGTTTTCTAAAACCGTTTATATTAAAATTCTTTGTTTTATCGTACAGGAAACTTTGGTCAGAAAGTATGGCCTTAGTGAACATTACATACTATGTCCATCTTTTAGACACTCTTGATTTTTTGTGAATAATTTCATAAAGTTAGGTCAAAAAGGAGAGACGAATCAAAAGTGAAAGGTTTATTTTATTTCTAAATCTGCAAATAATTCAGAGGGCTGAATATCTAGTGTCCTGCATATATTGATGATAGTTGTAAAGCTTAAATTCTTTAGGCCATTCTCAATGGCTTGCCAATGTTGCCAACTTGGATAGCCATTAGCCTCGGTATCTTCAAGAGTCCACTCATTTAATCTTCTTAGCTCTTTCACAATTTGGCCAAATTCTCTTAAAAGTCCTTGGTCTTTCTTTTTTAGACGAGTAATGATTTTTTGATCGGCCATATCATCCTTAATAATAATTGTTTAAGATAAATTAAGTTTTAATCCGTACGGATTTATATATGATCTACTCAAATAAACTAAAGTTCTAAGTCCGTACGGACGTAAAGACATAAAAAGCATTTTTTGCTACAATAATAATCTGTAGAGAATACCATTAGATGGTTTCAAGGAAATTAGATATGCCAGAATACCCTAAACTTTTAGAAATCTTATCAAGTGTGATGATACCGACGTTCCTTTCTGCATCTAACACCCTTTGTATAGTTGATCGGGCCAATTCTGATTCCCAAGCAAGCCATTCCAGAGGTTTATCAAGCTCATATAAGTCTTTGCGGATTTTTTTAGCAATTTTTTCGAGAAGCTTCTTTTCAGCTTGGTTTAAAACTAAAGATGACTTCTTTTTACCTTTCTTTTTCATTACAAGATAAAGGTAAGAAAAAAATTTGAACTTAACTGCCCATATATGGGTATTTTTTATGAGTAAAGGTGAAATAAATGAAAAATGAATACATTTTAAGCGGTGAAACAGAGAATTTAAGGCTAGATAGACAAAACTCTAAGCCTCATTACCTGATTGATGATGAAATCTCTTACAAGGACGTTATTTTTCCTGAGAACTCCAAAATATTGGATGTAGCTTGTGGAACAGGTGCATTCTCCGAGTATGTCCTCAAGCACAACATCAACAAAAATATTCACCTTGAGATGCTCGATAATGATAATAGCCGTTTGGAATACCTAAAAAAGAAACTCTCTGAATATGAAAAATTAGATAATATAAAACTTAGCTTCACTTGTGATGATGCTAGAAAGCTTCCCTACAGATCAAATAACTTTAATGCTGTAGTAAATAGGTACTTAGTTCATCACTTCCCAAGAAATGATAACTCGTCGCAGAAGCTCGTTAAAGAGGCTCATCGAGTCCTAAAGCCTAACGGAAAACTTATCGTTATTGATGTGATTGATATTTTGTTTGGCATAGGCACAACAAATACAGAGCTAAGAGGCCTTTTAGACGAACTTAGAGCCGTTATGCCACTTGATCTATATGGAAGTCTAAGACTTCCTAGAATAATGGCCCAAAATGGATTTAAAACCGAAAATATAAGTTTTGAAGTAAGGCCCTGCCTTTTTGCAAAGAAAAATGAACTACTTTCTGAATATGAGGAATGGAAACACAGGTTTTCCTTACTGGAAAAATCAATGAATCAATTTTTTGGTTTCGAAAAAACAAAAAGAATTAAAGAGCTATTTTTATCAGAGTTACTCAAAGATGGAACAATTCTATATTGGACAAAAACTCTAACAATAGGTGTAAAGTAATGAAAATACTAATTCTAGATGACCTTCAAGAGATTCGAGATATATTAAAAGAGCTTTTAGAAGATTGCGGACACACCATTGAAATGTTCTCATCTCCCATCTATGCCTTCAAGGAAATTAAGGACTTTAATCAGTTTGACATAATAATTAGTGATTTTGAAATGCCTGATATGAATGGTCTTGAGTTTTTAGGCGAGTTAAGAGGAATAAATCAAATACGGCCATTTATTCTATTTTCATCTATGATCTTAGAACTTAAAGAATTCGATTTCTCAAAAGTCACTAGAACCTTTCAAAAATATGAAGTCACAGAGCTAGTAAGTTTTATTAATATGTTAGAGGATCATAGTAAGGTAGCCTAATCTCTAGTTAGCACCAATTGGTATTTTAAGTTCAAATTTGGCACCAAATCCTTCAACTGATTCAACAAAGCAAAGGCCTTTCCATTTACTCTCAACAAGCTCCTTTATCATTGAAAGCCCAATTCCTGAGCCGTGCTTTTTTTCAAAAGAAAAATTACTATCCCAAATTCTTTCGATAACGGACTGGGGAATACCTTTTCCCGAGTCTATGCACTGGATAATTAACATACTCTCAGATATGGAAGTACTAACTTCTATTTTTCCTTTATCGCCTTCGATCGCATCAAAGGCATTGTTTATCAAGTTTGACAAAACTTCATATACAGCTTGAATAGGAAGTTTCAATGTCGCGTTTGTATGATCTGTATAGAGAATCTTTATATCCTTATACTTTTTAAATTCATTTTGTTTCATGCTCACGAGCTTTTCAATTGCATTTCTAACATTTACTTCACTAATTCGTTGATTATCATTATTTTGGGTTAATATTTCATTAGCATGAAAATTAATTCTTTCACATGCCATCTTAAATAGTTTTTGCTCACTTTCGGTCATTTTAGGGCCAAGCTTTTTATTTAGAACATTCAAAGTATGAATTGGTGATTTTATTCCGTGGGCGACTTCTCGTGCTAATTTATAGCGATACTCAAATTCACTAAGCTCTTGGTCAAGTGCAAGCTTTTCTTTGGATAATTTAAGGTGAGTAAAAATAAAGTCTTTAAACCCACTGATTGAGGCCCAAGACTTTTCTGGTACTTCGGCGAGAGCTGCTTCCAAACTAGAAAACTTACCTTTATTTAAAAGATCAATTTTATTTTTAATATTATAGAGAGCCTTTGAGGTTCTTTTATTAGCATATAGTGTTAGAAGAATAAAAAAGAAGGCCACAAAAACAAAAAGTCCAACATTGTTTAAAAATGAGTTCTCAAGAAGATCAATAGCATTAATATGAATAACCATCTTTCCTAGATTTAATCCGTTTGAAATAACAGGATATGATCTATTTAGCTCAAAGTTCTTGTAAGAAGAATACTTACCAATTTCAAGATTCTTGTGTATGACTGGAAAACTATCTTTTGGGTAGAAAGAAAGTCTTCTTATATTTTGTCCCTTCGCTTTCCAAAGACTTTGTTTTATCTGTATAAGATCATTACTTTGTAAAGCTACCTCTAAGTTGGCCTTAATTGAGTTATTGCTTTCCTTAAAGTTTTCTAATGAGCTATGAAAAAGTAATACTGAGCTATATAGAAGCCAAATACTTGAAAACAAGCACCATGCAACAAAGTAGTTTTTGATATTATACTTAATGCCGCTTATGATCGTTTTCATATTCTCAACTCACTTATTTCAAGATATTCAAGATCATTTTTCCCCAAAGTCAAAGACTTGATATGTTTAGGAAAATAAAAGTCTCTTACTTCTTGGTAAAGAGGCAATATCAAATGTTTATTTAAAATATCTGAATTGATTGATTCAACACCATCTTTCGTAACACCATTCATTTTAAAAGATTTATAAAGCTTTCTAAGGTGTTTTCTCTTAACGTCAATTATAGATTTATTTTCAATTATTGGAGAAAAGTAAGCCTCATAATTAATATCAACAGCATCAAGAGCAACAGCGGTCAGATCATAAGGATGTGGACTTTTCAAAATCATATCTACAAACTGATTCATAGTTATGTTTACCACTTTTATATCTAGTCCTAGTTTCTTTTTTAGAGAACTAAAATAACTTTCAAGAGATTTTGAACTTGATTTATTCCAGTTATAAAATTTGACAGTGCTAAAACCATCGACAATTTTTTTATTACAATTTTGCTTAACCCTAGATTTTTTTGAATATGGAATACCGATTGGTAGTATTGTTCCTGTATCCAAGAATGACTTTTGCTTAGACATAAAAGCTTGTCTAAATTCATCAATATCAAGGCAATGAAACATTCTCTTTCTCAGCTTAGGATCATGTATATTTAAAACTAAGTTAATCGTTTGTAATAATGCCACATTATATTTCTGATAATTTTTTAAGCGGCTTAAAGGTAAATCTTGAATTAGAACTCTATTGTAATCTTCTATGCCACCTTTTTTCAGAATAGCGTCATTCGCACCATTATAGGCCCAAAAGTTTATATAATTATAACCATCTTGAATCTCTCTTTTTCGTTTTAATGATATTTTCCTAGGCCCGATATTAGTTACTAAGAAATGCCCTAGGCCATCTTCCCATTTTTTATTTATTGATGCTTTACTTGGAGCATATTTGTACTTTGTTAGTGCATCCAAGAATGATCTTTCTTCATTTTCAAATTGGACTAAAAGGCAATCACCTTTTATCTCAATAGCATGAGAGCTATTCATATTGTTTAATACTTCAAGCAAAGTTGATTTAAGCCCATCAAGACCATATTTATGATTTTTAGAAAAGTAGAGATCATCTCTTAAACAGAAGTTGAAGATTCTATAATTAGAATCTCTATCCCATTTTTTTAATAGATTGGAATAAAGCTCTGTTCTTTTTCTATAACGAAAAAGTGGCTCGTGAGTTTGCTTTAATAAATATAGCCCCATATTTATTTCTGCAATGCTTGGATTTACAACCTGAGGTAATCCAACAGCAATAATATCCCAAGTCTTATCTTCTATCTGTGAAGAGCATCCTACAAATGAGTACAATGCAAATAAAAGAAAAGCTATTTTTGTGAAATATGGGCGCATTGTACTTTAAATCCTATTTTTTTAAAAAAGTTTTGACTTCGATAATTTTCAATATGAATTCCTGCTTGAAAAAAATCTTGCACTAAATTATCCTTAAGCCATCTTGAGATTTTATAATGTGCTTCTTTTCTTTGCTCTTTTGAAATACCTCTCTTTATCCAGACCCATCCAACTTGATCTACAGTTACCCCTGTATAAAAGAGTGAGTCGAATGTCATAACTGTAGCGACAACTTGATTCATTTGATCTTCTAAGCTAAACACTCGGGAGGGAATAGTTTCATTTTTTAAATAATCCAAATTTTCTTGATGAATAGAGTTTGGAATATAGTTAAACCAATTTTCATTTTTTTCATTTCGATAAGAAGTTTCTATATCGTCATATGCTTCCATGTTAGAAACATATTTTCTTTGCTTAAGTTGAGTTTTTCTATCAAAAGTATCTAGTACAATACTATCTTTAGCCGCAGTGAAGCCAAGTTGAACAAAATAATCACTTTTGAAGTTATTCTCAATAAAAGAAAGACTTTCTTCTAACTCTTTACCATGTAATACAATTGTTTCTCTCTCATAATCTGAGCAAAGTGTTACAAAGTCCTCAGGCCCAAATTGAGAAAAGTTACTATCTTCAATTAATACAAATCTATCTGTAATTTTTATGTTCATTGTAGTTCTCCACAGTGAATAAACTCACATAAGGAACACGCAGAAGAATGCTGTGCTTTAAGCTGACTCTCAGGAATATTTCTTTCTTCTAATAGCTGGCCAAATGTTTTACTTTTGAGACCTTTGAAAAACTGACTCTCAAAGTGCTCTAATGCACTCTTGTGATATATTTCTGTGTTGTTGCCATTAAACATTAAGTTTCCACAGCAAATAGAAAAGCCTTTATCTGGTACAAATGATAGGCAATTTATATTAGGACATGTTTGTTTTAAAACTTCTTTGTCAAACACAGGGAAGTTATATCCAAGGTTATTTGACTTTGCTCGCCCAACGCTATCAACTCTTTGGTAAATCACAGGAATATCTATATCTTGAAGAACAGTTTTTGCCTTAATTAAATCGAGAGGAGAGCTTATGCAAAAAGATACGACCAAATTGATTTTCTTATTTCTTGCATATTCTTTTATATTTTCCAAATAGTCAATTTTAGCTTCATTCCCATGAAATACATCAAAGGAAAGAATGATCTTAGATATTTTATCAAATTTATTCAAAGTTTTTTGCGTAAGCTCAGAACTTTTTCCATACCATCCATTACTAGTTAGTACCACTTCGCAACTTTCTAATTCGGGATGAACTTTAACCAGTTGATTAATTTCCAAATCATAGAAGCTAGACTCACCACCAGAAAATTGTAACATTTTCGGCTTATATTCTATAATGTCATTTTGGACTCTTTCAATTTCATTGACACTGATTTTTTTAGTCATTTTCGGGCCTGAATCGTTTACACAATGAGTACATGTGTAATTACAAAATAAGCCTGGCATAACGTGAATAGATTCTAGCTGATTATTAGACATTATTCTTAATCCACAGTAGCTGCTATTGCTTGTCGCGCTCTAGTAATATCTGCATTTTTGATAATTTCAGATAAATCAAATACTTCTTTTTCTTCCAGCGATCGAACAAATATTTCTGCATTGATAATGTCATAAAGTTTAGCATTTACTAATGCCTCAACAAGTTCTTCATCATCAAATGAAAGCTTTCCTTGCCATTTTTCAAGTTCACCCTTTGAAATTTGTGTCTCTTTTTCTTTTATTAAACTAATTAATGAAGAAGTTGATTCTTCTGGTACACTTTTAATAAAGTCTTCTGCTAATGTAGGTGTGGCGAACAGACCATACCCGACGATGAGGGATAAAAGTACATTTTTGTTATACGGCATTTGTGACCTCCTTAATTGATTCTATTTTAATATTAAGCTCCTTGAACTTTCTGTATAAAGTCGCGCGGGACATTTCATGTTTTTCCATAAGTTCTTGAATAATTTGTGGAACTGAAAGCTTTCGATGCTTTAAGATAACTTGCTGCCAATAGCTTCTTTCTATTTCAACTTGCTTCAGCTTTACGGACTCAAGACTTTTAACCTCTTCAATATTCTCTACCGTGCTAGAAGCGTCATTGAAAAACTTAGCAGGAAGATTTTCGACATTAATAACTTTATTTAAAGCTAAAGCAGTAAAACTATTTATTTCATTTTTTAACTCCCTAATATTTCCGGGCCAAGAATACGTTTTCAAATAATTTAAAGCATGTAGTGTTATACTAAAATCACGAGTTTCATCTTCTTTTAAAAATCTATCCACAAGCAAAGGAATATCTTCTCTTCTCTCCTTTAGTGAAGGCATTTCAAAACTAACAACATTAATACGATAATATAAATCCTCCCTAAATCTTTTCTCTCTAATCTCTTCTTCTAAGTCCTTGTTTGTTGCTGCAATAATCCTAACATTAATAGGAATTTCTTTTGTGCATCCTACTTTCGTAATGACTTGATCTTGTAATGCCCTTAATAGCTTCACTTGCATATTTAGAGGTAAATCTCCTATTTCATCAAGAAATAGAGTTCCATGATTACAACTTTCAAATAGGCCAATTTTGTCTTGATTTGCGTCTGTAAAAGCTCCCTTGATATGGCCAAAGAACTCACTTTCAAAAAGCTTTTCTGAAATTGCACCACAGTTAACAGTACGAAACGGATAATCTTTTCTTTTTGAATTTTGTACTATGGCCTTTGCAAGATCATTTTTTCCTGTTCCAGATGGGCCATTAATTAATACAGTCACATCTTTTGGCGATAACAGATCAACTTGCTTGCAAATACGATATAGGTCATCTGATTGGCCTTCAAAATTAAAAGAATTTATATATTCTCTTTTCTCATTTATATTTTTTGGTTCTTCGTAAGTTGCATAAAGAGTTTTCCATTTTTGAAAATGCTCTCTAAGCTTGTCAATTTTTATCTCGAAGTCCAAATCTTTTTCAATAAAATCAACGGCTCCCGCTTGAAGTGTTTTCTTTAATGTATCTCTTGTTTGATCTGCTGAATAAATAACGATAAGTTGCTTGGGATTAATTGTTAAAATTTGCTCAGTCACCTTATCACCAAGAACATCGGGCATAGAATAATCCAGTAAAACTATTGGAAATTTCAGAGGGCTCTTACGAAAAAGATCAAGACCTTCTTCTCCTGAATGAGCATGAAAAAGTTTTACCTCCGTGCCTGCAAACTCTTCTTTAGCAGTTTCGTGAACTAGAAGATCATCATCAACTAATAATAAATTAAATTTACTCATAGTTCCTAGTCCTTTGTATGGAAAGTTTAGATGAAACCCAATAATCCTTTTGGAATACACTATTAATGCATATCATTAACAGGTATCTCGTTACAGAATAAATTCTTGGCCTTGTAAATAATTCCTATTTTAAATAAGTTTTCAGCTATTTAGAAATACCTCCTAAACTTTTCCAAATCTCATAATCTGAGATTGTGAGATTGCAAATCTCACTTTTTGAGATTTTTTGTAAACCTTTAAACGTATTTTCAATAAGTTGATTACCCATCCAGTTGGCACAATTTCTGTACTTTAAATAAGTATGGAGGCGCTTTATTCGCCAAAGATTAATTTGAAAATAGAAAGGGGCAATAATGAATTTTCAAAAAGTAGAACAGCAGATTTACGCAATTAACAAAAAAATTAGAGAAATAGAACAAGAGCTATCTATCTTTAAAACTCCAGTTTTTATAATTCACAAAGATCAAATTTCTGACTTTGGAGATTTATGGACATCAGAAGAAACTGTTTATGCTCAGGTTAGTGAAAGGAACCACAAAGTTAAAAAACTCAAAAGTCTCATTGAAGATAGAGACTCTTTAATAAAATTTGGAGTTGAAAAAACTTGTATTGATTGCGAAGCTGCTATTTCTACAAAAAGAGTCATCGCTAATCCAAAATCGGTACGTTGCGTCCACTGCGAAGAAGATCACGAAACTAAAGTTGAGTTTTTATCCATGCTTAAAAAAACTCATTGCGAAAACTTTGCACTTTTATAGGGGTGAAAAATGAAACGACTAAAACAAATAATTAAGAATTTAAAAAACTATTTAAAAGAACAAGATCGAAGGAGCTACCAAATCCATAAACTTGTTGAAGAAAACAAACAAAAGCATCTCGTATCTAGTTACTTAACAATGATGAACAAGCTTTAAGGGGAACAACACTATGAAAAAACTATTTTTTATTTCAGCACTAACGACAATTAATGCTCTAGCTTGTCCAGACTTCACTGGAAGGTATGAGACAAAACTTGAAATGAATATTCCTGCAATTCAACAAATCACTCAATATGGCTGTGAATCAATGGAAATTGCAATCTATGATGAGTCAGGAAGTTTTCAATACTACTCATACCACTGGAACCTAGACGGAAAAGATCAAATAGGGCCACTAGGTGAAGAACAGCTTCTATCAGGACAGCTCTATGATGATGTTTTTCATTGGACTGCTAAAGATCAAGAACAAAATACAATGCTAGAAGCTTGGGATTCTCTTTTAGATAATGGAGATATTGAAAGAGTCCTCTTAGAAAAACTTCCAAGTGGTCAGGTGGTAACAAGAACCTCAATTCTAAAAAAGGTTTCTAATATGTAGAGATATTACTCTGGCGATTATTTAGGCGAATTAGAAAAGACATTACAAACCAATTTTTAGGAGTGAAAAAATATCATACTCACACCAAAGGCACTTTTGTGCCAATTTTTAACAATAAGGAGACTTATGCAAAAAACATATAATAATAAATTTCATTTGTGGTGGTTAAATACCAAAACAAATAAGCGACTACATGCAGGGCTTGCATATTTTAATGAAGAAAAGGGAGATTATTCACTTGTAGTTAGTTCCCTTGAAACGAGCTACGAGAAAAAAAGACCTTTTGAAGTATTTCTAAGACCTATTCTAACAGGTTGCAGCTCAGTCTATTACCGAGTCGAAAAAGTTATTTTCTGTAAAGGAAAGATTAATCGTCACACTGTCGGCGAAGCTTTCCTCAATGAAAAAACAGATGGCGAGGTTTATATCACGTTTGAGCCTTACACCAGTTCAGAGAAAAAACTTGTTCTCACACTAAATAAAAAACAGGAGAAAAACCTATGTGCTTAAAAAATAAATACTTAACTCTAGTTACATTTGTATATTTGCTACTACCAAGCTTTGTATTTGCTCAAAATTCTGAGTTTGAAACTAAAGTAAATAGTTTAACTGATCTCATCGTTGGAAAGATTCTCCCTGCTGTTGCAGTCTTTGGGCTTGTATATGCTGCAATCTTAGCGGCCGCAGGAGATGAAAGCAGTAAAAGGCGCATGGTACTAGTCGTCGTGGCCAGCATCGTTGGACTTCTTGCAAAGTTCATCTTTCCAATGTTTGCGAGTGCTGTCTAATGCAAGAGCTTGATTCTTCAATAGTACATCGAAACCTTGAAACAAAACTAAAGATCGGGGGCCTTGAGGCCCTTGATCTTCTGGCCGTATTAATTTTTGCAGCGGTGATGAGTTTGTTTTTTGGAAGTGGAACTCTAGGTTTTATATTCGTTTTTATTCTTCCTCTAGTTCTTCTTATTACTTTGTACTTTTTAAAACGAAATAGGCCTGACGGTTACCTAGTAAATCTTTTGCGCTTTTCTTTACTCGCTGGACATTTTAGTGCGTCACAGATGCCAAAAAATGAAGAAAAGCTATTAACTAGAATCACTAAACAAGGAGAAAACAACAATGATTGAAAATATGGATATGTTAAATTCACTAGCTTCTGACTTACACGAATTAAGTCTAAGTTCTTATAAGTTTGAATGCGCCTTAGATAAACACGATAAAAAGTTAATCTTAGAGTTTTTGGATTACTACCAAGACATTTTTAACGAACTTCAAGAAGGAATCGAATACTTAAAAAATGATTTTGGAGTAACAGAGTCAAATATTTGCGTGGAGAGAATTCTTGAACTTAACTAATAGAAATTCTCTATGCGACAAACTACCAATTTGGCATTTTGACGAAAATCTTCTTGTTTTTAAAGATGGCTCTCTTGGTGCAGGCTTTGAACTTACTGGAAGGGATATTGGGGCGGCGACGAATGCAAGTATCAACAGTTTTACAAGAGAGCTTGAAAACCTTCTAAAAACTGTAAATGAAGGATACAGGCTTCAAGTATTTCACAATATTTCTAAAGATGTTGATGATCTAATTGGAGAGCATGAAGAACTTTCAAAGAATCAGGAAGGAAATTACAAAGAAGTTGCAAATGCTAGAGTCCGTTATCTAAAAGAGAACTCCAGAGATGGAAACTATTATAAACCAAAGATTTATATATTTATTCGAGGAGTTAGGTATAAATTTAAAAAAGTTGGCTTATTTGGTGGTACTCCTAAAGAGCTTGAGCAAGTTGAGGTTGAAAAATATGAAGAGCATAAAGATGAGTTTTTAAGGGTATCAGATATTGTAAAAAACTATCTTGATTCAGCAGGGCTTGAGTCAAAAGAACTAGAAAAAGATAAATGGTGTAACCTTATTTTTGAATACTTCAATCTTTCAAGAAAAGAAAGAGTTGGACTCCCTAAGTTTAGAGATGAAAATCATGCTTTTGCCCCCTCATTAATTAGTCAGCTAATTTTGAGTGACCTTCTAATTGATAATGAGTCAGTAAAAATTGATGAAAACTTCTACCGCGTAGTTAATCTAAAACTACTTCCAGAATCAACATTTTCATCAATGGGAGAATATTTATCAAAACTACCTTTTCATTATTTAATTAGTCAGGTTATTGAAGTAAACGAGCAGAGTAAAGAAATTGAAAAATTTGAACTTCAAAGAAGAATTGCCCACTCAATGGCCGCAGGCTCAAAAAATGTTAGTGATCTTGAAAGTGAGTCAAAATTAGAAAACCTCGAATCCCTTTTAAATGAATTGATTAATGGCAGTGAGAAAATTACCACGATGTCATTATCTATTATCTTATGGGATAAGGATAAAAAAGAGCTTCAAAGAAAAGTTGATAATACTCTTCGTGAACTTAAGTCACTTAATCAAGCTGAAGGTATAAGTGAGACTCTTTCTAACTTTGATAGCTTTATTCACTCCTGGCCCGGTGCTTGTGAAGTAATTGAAGGTAAAAAACTTAAAGCTTCTAATGCGGCCCACATAATGCCAGTGTTTTCAAACTGGCAGGGAAATTCTAAACCTGTGGCACTGCTTCCTAATCGAGATTATACACTCTTTAATCTCGATTATTTTTCTGATGAACTGCCTAATTGGAATGCTTTAACAATTGGTGGCTCAGGTGCAGGAAAAAGTTACACCACACTTTCACTAGCATTACAGTTTTATGGGCAAAGTTTAAAAAAAGATGGAAAACAAGTTCATCCTAAAATCGTCTTTATTGATAATGGAAAAAGTAGTGAAAACTTCGTTTATGCCTGCGATGGTGAATTTGTTGATGTTTCGATTGATTCAAACTTATGTCTTAATATGTTTGAACTTCCAGAAGGTGAAACAAAGCCTAGTACACTTAAAGTTAAATCAATTCTAGCGATATTAGAGTTAATTCTAAAAGATGAAGAAAAAGTATCTCTTCCAAAAAGAGAGAAGGCCTTACTAGAAGAGCTAATCTTTAAAACCTATAAGGAGGTACAGAAAAGATCACCCACATTAAGTGATTTAAGAGAACTTCTAGCAAACCACAAACTAGAGGCCATGCGAATCTATAGTGAAGTCCTATACTCTTGGACTGGAAATACCGCCTTTGGAAAATTACTTGATGGCCAGAGTACAATTTCACTAAATAAAAATGTTACAGCTATTGAGATTAAAGAACTAGATGACTTTCCAGAGCTTAAAGACGTTTTTATGTTAATCATCACTAGCTTTGTTCAAAGAGAAGCTGAAAGTGATCTAGCTACTCCGTACATGCTAATTTGCGATGAATCCCATAGGCTTTTTTCTACTCCTGCCACTAGAGATTATATTTTGTATTGCTACAAGGTTATGAGAAAATTTAACTGCTCAATTAACTGTATCACTCAAAATTATAAAGATTTTCTAGTTGACCCAACTGTGGCCGATGCGATTTTTCCAAATACAACCCACGTTTTTATCCTAAGACAGAGAAAAATTGATTGGGAGGACTTTCAAAAGGTCTTTGGGCTAAATGATGCGGAACTCTCAGCAGTTAAAAGTCTAAGGCTTGTAAAGAATAAGTTTTCAGAGTTTTTCTACATGCAAGATGAAAATAGAGCAATTCTCAAGCTAATCAATGACAAATTGACTCACTGGATATGTACATCAAGTGGAAGTGACAAAACGAAAATCAATGAAATCTTAAAAGAAAACCCAGAGTTTACAAGAATGGATGCTCTTAAAAAAGTATCTGGTTACGAGGGGGCTGCATGAGAAAAAGATGTGTGAGTTTTTTATTGGTCATTAGCTTATCAATGCCAATTAGTAGTTTTGCATGGTTATCGGACGGTGGAGCGGGCTGGGCTAACTATCCTTATATCATTAAGATTCTTCTTGAGAATATAAAGCGGTATCAACAATTAAAATACATGATTGGACAAGCAAAAAATGCTCACAATTATGTAAAAGTAATTAACAAAGGAATTGATAATGCTTTAGGCCTTATGCAAGTTCTTCCTATTAAGGATGAAAAAATTCTAGCTCAGTTTAAAGAGTTCAGCAGTGCTTTAAAGAAAATTGATGAACTTTATGGCGTAATTCCAAAAAGTGATGATGAGGCGATGCAAAGACTACATGATAAAACAATTGCAGAAAGCTTTAAAATTGCGAATGCTCTAACTGATTATGCCAATAAACAGGAGACTAATGCTGTAAAGATTCATAGTCAAAGCCGTGGAGCATCTCCAAAAGGAGCAGCAAGAATAAACGCTCAAGCTAATGCGCAAATTCTTCACTCCCTTAATCAACTTATTAAGATCAATGGACAGATTCTAAAACTTCAAGGTGAAAACTTCGCTATGTCCAATATGCATAGCAAAAATTCAAGTGAGAGTTTTAATAAATCAAATAATGATCTTAAAAAAGTTATTAAGAAATTTAAGACTACTTCTAGTCTTCCGAGGTTTTAAATGAGTTGGCTACCAGAAGTATGTAATGAACTGCACAGTGAATTTGTCACTTTATACTGGCTTATGATTTTGCCGCTAGTGGTATTTCTCATAATGCTTGAATTTTTCAAGACTGATGAGAAACAGCCTAATGCTACAAAGATTATAACAAGGGCCGTGATTTCAATTCTATTGTTAGTTTCATTTAAAGAAACGATTAATCTGATTGCTTTTGTTGGGGATGGAATTGCTGATCGAATTGATGGACTTACCAGTATGGAAGAAGTTGCAAATTCCTTATTTAAAGGTTTTTCAAGAGAAGCACCGACATTATACAAAATTAGAGAAGCATTTATTTTTCTTCTAAACTTTGTCTCTTATGTCCTTGCTTATTTTGGAATCTTTATAGCAAATGCCTTGATTCACTTTACTTGGTCAATACTGTATGTATGCGCGCCACTTATGATTTTATGTCATATTCCAGAAGCAACGGCAAAGGTCTGTAAAAATCTTTATAAAGGACTATTAACAGTAATAAGTTGGAAAGTGTTGTGGTCAATCCTCTCAATTTTACTATTAAAACTTGCAGCAGAACAAACAACTGAGAATAGTGATAATGCAATCAACACAGCAATTATAAATCTAAGTATTGCACTATCAATCCTTTTTATCCCGATGTTTTCAAAATCCCTTCTTGGAGATGGCCTTACTGGTGTCGCAACAGGAATTGCAGGTGCCGCAGGAGGTGTTGCTCTTAAAACAACTACGATGGTCGTTAAAAAATCAGCTAGAAAAGCATGGGATAGAGGAAAAGAAAAATTATTCCCAAGTGGCAGGGAAAGAAAAGAACAAACTAACAACTTAAACAAGAAAGAGGTGGGTAATGAAAAACCAAGAAACCAAAGAGAATAAAACTCCCTTTGTAGAAAACATTGATGAAATTTATAAGAAAATTAATTTTTACAAGCAAAGCTTAGTTTCCGCAGTAGCTTGCGGAGTCCTTCAAGCAATTACGATTTTATGTCTAATTTTCTCTAGTCCTATTGTGATTGTAGAAAAAGATGGTGAGCGCATTGGACATATTGGAGAGAAGAAAGAGCTTACAATAACTGAAGGTGAAATCAAAGAACTAGCAAGGAAGTTCATTAAAGATCGCTACGAGTGGCAGGAGTTTAAGCCTGAATACATTGTGAGTAATCTTTCCCCCATCGTCAACAGTGGGCTTAAAGCTAAGATTCGTAACAAACTTGAAAAAAGACTAGAGCAGCTCAAGGGGCAACAGGTTTCTCAATACGTTGGAAAAATTAAAATTCATATTGATGAGAATAAAAGAATCATCGGGGTATTTGATAAAGTCCTTCGTATTGAAAATATTCCTCTTATTTCAGAAGCTCAAGTTTTAATCGGTATTGTTAAAGGCTTTTCAAATAAAGCTAATAAAATTGGTCTTTATATTAACAGCGTGGTGAATTATGAATCTAAATAAATTAATAATTTTTCTTTTTTGTGTAATCTCTTTTGAATCTCTAGCTAGAAACGAGATAAGAGAAGTCTATACCAATGATAGGACAATTAAGCCTATTTATTTGGCACTAGGTAGATCAACGGTTTTAAAGTTTAGAGAAAAACCGACTAATGTAGTCGTGGGTAATAAAAATTATTACAACATCGAATACATTAATAATGATCTTACTGTTCAACCATTAGGTGCAGTTGATACAAATCTTTTTATCTATACAGAAAGTAAGAGAACTTATGCTCTTATCCTAAAGATTGTTCCTGCTACTGGATATGATGATATTGTTCATGTCCGTTGGAAAAGTAAATACAGTTCTAAAAAGTCTAAAGGAAAAACTAGGAAGCGATCACTATTAAAGATCAAGCCTATTTCACTTATTCTTAAGAAGGCTTTAAGGACTGACTTAATAACTTTTAAATCTCTTCCTCAAAAAGACTCTTACTATCTTGATTTTCTAATAACGAATAAATCAAAGAAAGTTTTTAAAACAAGTGAGGTTGATATTTATCTGACTCGGCGAAATCAAAAGCTAAAAATACAACAACTCTTTTTTAGAAAAGAAAAGATTAACCAAGGAGAAGTCGTCCAAGCAAGGATATTTATAACACTTGAGAAGAAATCAGGATTTAGCGTTAATGTGAAATTTAAAGGCAAGACTAAAAAGACAATTATCGGGAGGAAATATCTATGAATCTTCCAAAGTTTCCAAGAGTAAGAAAATTCTTTTTTGTTAAAGATGGAAGTAAAGACGTTCTTGATACTAGAAAACTAAAATACATCGGTACAAGCATTGTCTGTATTTATACACTTTGCATGATTTTCGTTCCAGATGAATATGCCAATCTTTCAAAGAGTCAAAAAGGTTTTACTGGTAATGAAAATATCAATATCGATAGTAAAAATGTATCAAGTGGAGCGAATACCATTATTAACACTCATCAAGCAAACTTTGAGGCGCAAGAGAGAGCAAAACTAGGTGGAAAAAGGAAAATCCCCCTTGTTCCACAAAATGTAAATTTTAGTGCATCTCAGGTTATCACGAGATCAGGAATTGGGGGAACTATGAAACCTCTCCCAAGTGGTTCAACTTTTATAGGTAAACTTTTAGATGGAGTTGATACAAGAAATCAAAACCAAATTTTAAAAGTTACTCTGCCCTATGGAGCTAGAAACAAATCAGGAGGTACGGTTCCTAAAAATACTATTTTACTTGGAGTGGTCAGCTATAGCGGTAAAGGTGAAAAGGTTTATATCTCTTTTAATCGTGCAGTATTTCCAAATGGCAAGGAATATAAAATCAATGCACAGGCCTTAACTTCTAAGGATTATTCTCCGGGCCTGATTGGTGAATACCACGGAAATACTGATCTAAGAGTTGCCGCTGCAATGGGATTAACAATGGTATCGGCCGCAAGTGAAGTCTTAACTACAAAAGCCGCCCTTGGTGGAGTCAATCAACAAGGACAAAGCACTATCGTTACTGATGCCACAATGGAAAATGCCATGCTCCAAGGGATTTCAAAAGTAAGTGAGAAAGAAGCAACTAGACAAGCAAGAGAGCTTGAAAGTGAGCAGGCCTTTGTCACAGTCGAAGCAGGAAGTGACTTAATTGTCAGTCTATTAACACCATTTAAAGGAGAACTTTATTAGTATGACGAATAAAACAAAAACTACAACAACAAAAAGCAATAAAGCAGGTGAAAAGCTTATTGATGCATTTATTGAATTTTTCTTTATGTATTTTGCAATCTGCAAGGAGGCCTTAAAATCGAAGGCTTTAACAAAGAAAGAGAATTTAGCACTATTTTTAAGTATTTTTATGCTTATAAGTACATTCATTTATAAAGATCATCACTTGTTTATTTTAAAGAGTTTTTCTTTTGAGATATTTCATCAAGGTATTGATAATTTATCTTATAACTTAGGTCTGATTTGGGAATTGATTATCGCGACAGTTGGGTTAACTCTTCTAACTTTATTTTTTGTAGGAATTAAGCCTTTTAAGATAAAGAAAAAATATCAAAAAGGAATTGATAGATTAAGTCTAAAAAGTGGGCTTAATGAAAGGCCCCAAGTTTTAAAAGTTGAAAACCTAAGTGAAAGTAGAACGAGACTACTTGTAAAAAGCGAAGGGCTTGGACAAGAACGCTATCAAAACAAATTAGATGATTTAAGAGCATCAGTAGGCCAGATGGTTGAATCAGTAAAATATCTTGAAAAAGATAATACTTGTGTTGAAATCCATTTAGCTAGAAGGCCATTAGAGCATTTAGTTAAATATGAGGATGCAATATCAAGGTTAAGATCACCGTATAGTTTTGTGGTCGGAAAGTCTTTAAGTGGAATCATCACTCAATCAATGGTTGATCTACCGCATCTTATGATTGGTGGTACCAGTGGCGGTGGTAAATCTAACACATTTAATAATGTTCTTCTAAACCTTCTTGAGTCCTCTGATAACCTTCAAATGTATCTAGTGGACTTAAAGGGTGGTTTAGAAATTAAGGCCTACGAAGGTCTTGAAAATGTGACCTTAGTTCGTAATGTTCAAGAATCTGTAATGACTTTAAAATCTTTAGTGAAAGAAATGGAAAGACGATATAAGTATCTTGAGAAAAAGAGTTATAAGAAGATTGAGCCAAAACGAGATAAGCTTAATCGCATAGTTATTGCAATAGATGAATGTACTGATTTACTTGGAAAGGTTAATCGTCAGCATAGTGACTATAATTATGTTCTACAAGCAACTGAGCTTTGTGATGCACTTGCAAGAAAGTCAAGAGCATGTGGCATACACATCATACTAGCAACTCAAAAAATAGATAGATCAAGTATTCCAACACGTATTCAAGAAAACATGAGTGGACGAATTGCAATGAGGACTAAAACACCAGAGAACTCAATGCGGTTACTAGGAAATACTCTTGCGGCCAAATTATCTCATATTGGAGGTAGAGCGATCTGGTCATTAGGTAGTAACTTTACTGAGATTCAAGTTCCTTTTATTGCTGATTCTGAAATAGAGAAGAGAATTACAGTACTTGAGACAGCTATTGAGAGCAAGGAAAAAAGCTATTTTTCATTCTTGGATTCAAAAAATAACTCCAAGGAAGAAGTTAAAAAGAAACAGAACAGCTTTGTCAAAAATGCAGGGAAAGATAAGGAGGTTAACAATGCAAACAAAAAGAAAGATTAAATATACTATTACTAAAAATGATCTTCATCTTTTGTATTATCTTCTAGTTAATAAAGTTGCATCACGAAAACAAATTAACCGTGATGTTTATCGTGGCTATTGGCCTCAAAATGCTAGAAGGAGGTTGTGTAAGCTCAAATCAGATAATTTAATCAAAGCAAAACGTCCTATTTCGACGTGGAAAGATCAAACACTGATATACGGCCTAACAAGTAAAGGATTACAACAAATAAGTTTATATATAAATGCTCCTCTAATTAAGAAAAGATTAGAAAGTGATTCTATAGAACATGATTTGAATTTAGTTGATATAAGACAAATTCTTAAATCCAAGGATTTTGTGAATAAGTACTTTACGGAAAATCAGATTCATAATGAAGCAAGATTTTATGAAGATGAGAACCTTACGATATTCAATCAGCTAAGGTTTGACGCTTTAATCGAGTATTCACAAGATTTTAAGGAAAGAATTTTTATACCTATTCAATATGAAAGGATGGAAAAATCTAAAGA
>Ga0209712_10001461_pt1 | contig 20177 bp, 18 predicted proteins | sample ArcOceMetagenome_FD_187443 | JGI IMG/M metagenome (GOLD analysis project Ga0209712, IMG submission 187443) | Marine eukaryotic phytoplankton communities from Arctic Ocean - Arctic Ocean - Greenland ARC118M Metagenome (SPAdes) (version 2) | ecosystem: Environmental > Aquatic > Marine > Oceanic...
TAATAGATGACTTCTCGGACTATGAATTTGTTATTGCTGGAGCTCCAAGTCAGCGTTTAGATTTCTACACAACAATTATTGGTTCTAAAAATATTTCTTTTGTAGACAATAAAACCTATGACTTACTAAGTATCTCTTATGCAGCATTAGTTACTTCTGGAACAGCTACGCTAGAGGCTGCATTATTTAAAGTGCCTCAAGTTGTTTGTTATAAGGGAAGTATGATATCTTATCAAATAGCCAAGAGAATTATTACGCTTCGCTTTATTTCTTTAGTAAACTTAATTATGGATAAAGAGGTGGTGAAAGAATTAATTCAAAATGACTTTACTAAGAAGAACCTCAAAAGAGAATTACATAAGATTCTAGATGCTAATCATAGAACAGCACTTTTTGAAGCCTATTATCTATTAGAACAAAAACTAGGAGGAAAGGGAGCTTCTGAGAAAACTGCTACTTCTATAGTATCAAATTTAAAAAAGTAAGGTTTCCATATCATTTTTTTTAGTAACTTTAAAGTGCTATGAAAAAGTTGCTAGGATATCTTCCCTTTCACTTTTTACTATTTCTTATTGCAGGTATTTGTTGTCAGTATTATACAGATTTCTGGAATTTTGGGATCGTAAGATTTTTCTGTATACTTTTATTTATAGGTTTTCTAGGCTATTTATTCAGAAAAACTATACTCTTTGTTTTCATTTCATGGCTCTCTTTTTTCCTCATAGGAATTCTACTCATATATAGAGCTGATGCAACAAAAAATTACAATTATTTTGAAAAACACGTAACTAATGTCTCAAATGCAATCTTAGCAATAGACAAGGTCCTAAAACCAGGAAATTATCATTACAAGTACATTGCTGAGGTAATTCAGATAGACCATCAGAAAACTACTGGTAGCGTACTTATAAATATTGAAAAAGATAGTGTTGCATCGTTCTTTAAAATTGGAGATCGTATCCTGTTAAAAAATAAATTTATTGCTATTAAAGAATCATTAAATCCTTACCAGTTTAATTATAAAAACTATTTAGCAAAACAAGGAATTCACCAACAAGCTTATGCTACAAAACAAGAGCTGTTGTTGTTAGATCAAACATCAACATCCTTTTTAGAGTTTATAGCTGCCTTTCGTTTAAAAATTCAGCAATCATTGCAACAATATGACTTTTCAGAAGATGAATTGGCTATTATGAATGCGTTATTATTAGGGCAACGACAAGACATTTCTAAAGAATTAACAGCCAACTATTCTAAAGCTGGTGCCATTCATATTTTGGCTGTATCTGGATTACATGTAGGAATTATTTTATGGATGCTTTCCTTTGTGTTAAAACCCCTAGGAAGATACAAGAAAGGAAAGGTCATAAAGCTAGTCTTGGTACTATTATTTCTATGGTTTTTTGCGGTATTAGCAGGTATGTCTGCTTCAGTAACAAGAGCTGTAACCATGTTTTCAGCCATTGCTATAGGCCAATTTTTCAACAAAAGAAATGCTATAGAACAATCACTAATTTTCTCGATGTTTCTATTGTTGCTATTGAAACCTCTATTTTTATTTGATGTAGGTTTTCAGTTAAGTTATTTAGCTGTATTTGGAATTATTTGGGTGCAACCGGTATTTTATCAATTATGGAAACCCAAATACTATATTATAGATAAAGGATGGCAATTAATTACAGTATCTACTGCAGCTCAGCTAGGAGTCTTACCAATAAGTCTATTTTATTTTCATCAATTTCCAGGATTGTTCTTTCTTTCTAATCTATTAATTATTCCTTTTCTAGGGGTAATTTTAGGTACAGGAATTATTGTTTTAGGGCTTTCATATCTGACTATATTACCCGTATTTTTAGTTGATATCTATGGTGGTATTATTTCAATTCTCAATAGGCTTGTTGCTTTTATAGCAAGACAAGAAGCTTTTTTATTTTCAGATATTTCATTTTCTTTTATCAAAATGTTTTTTTCTTACCTAGTAATCATAGCATGTTTTCAATTTTTTTTAAAAAGAAATGCAAAAAGGTGTTTATTTTTTTTAAGCTCAGTGCTTATTTTTCAATCTGTGTTTTTCTATGAGAAATATCATATTGAAAAAAATAATGAATTTATAGTATTTCATAAAAGCAGAAATTCAATTGTAGGGATTAGAACAGGCAGTTTTTTAGAAGTATACAACGATATGGATTCTTTAGTTACCAAGCAAAATTTATTAAAAAATTACAAAGTAGGAGAGAATATTCTGTATCAAAATTATCAAAAATTACCAACTCTTTTACAGCTAAATAAACAAATTGTATTATTCATAGATACGGCAGGTGTTTATAATCTTACAGACTTGCGTCAACCAATTGTGTTGTTGCGTCAATCTCCAAAAATTAACTTAGAACGTCTTATTAATAGGCTTCAGCCTACAATAATTATTGCAGACGGATCTAATTATAAAAGTTATGTTAGACGTTGGAAAGCAACCTGCTTAAAGTTACAGATACCGTTTTGGTCTACTAACGAGCAAGGAGCATATATTAAAAAATAAGAAAGGTGTTTACAGCTATTTTAAATTGCTTTTAAAACTTTTAACATGCTCTTGCCATGTTGCTGTTTTGTACTTTTTACTAGCAAAATAGGTGATCACTTGCTCCATAATTTCTGGAGTAAGATATCCAGGAACTCTGTCTAATAAGCCTAATTCTTCATCCATAAAAACGGTTGTTGGATAACTTAGTTTACCATTCAATAAACTAGCTGCAAACTCATGATATCCATTTCTTCCAGAAGGTTTAAACTTAAAGGTATAGTCATTATAGACAAGATCTTCTTTTTGTTCTCCATCTAATTTTACTGCATAAAAATGCTCATTTATATAGGAGGTGATTGTAGCATCTTTATAAGTTGTTCTATCCATTTTTTTACAATAACCACACCAATCTGTATAGATATCTATAAGCATAGGCTTTGGGTTTTGTTTGGTAAGCTCAATGGCTTGTTCAAAAGAAATCCAGTTTACTTTTTGCGCATGTACTTGACATGTTATCAAAAATAAAAAAAGTAATACAACTATTTTCTTCATATTTGTTTGGGCGTAATTATTACGGCAAATTTACAAAAAAAAAGAAAGCATCAATATTGATGCTTTCTTTATGTTTTTTTTTAATTCTAATTATCGCACTCCGTGCATTAGTTTTTTTATGACAGGAGATAACACCATAAGTATCAATCCTGCTATGATAGGAATAATTGTAAAAATTAAGAAGAAAGTACTCATATTGTATTCAGTGGTGATTTGATCAATCATTCCACCCATAGATCCAGCAGCTTTATTTCCCATACCAATAGCAATATACCAGAGTCCATACATTAAACCAATTTTTGCAGCTGGCACTAATTTACTTACATATGATAAGCCTACAGGAGATAAAGTAAGTTCACCCAAAGTGTGAAATAAGTAGGCTACAATTAAGAAAATCATACTAACTGAAGCTGTCTGTGCTCCTTGAGGAATACTTGCAGAACCGTATGCTAAAACACCAAAACCTAATCCTAGAAGAATAAGACCAAGACCAAATTTTATTGCTGCCGAAGGGTTGTATTTACTTTCCCATAGTTTAGAAAATAATGGAGCAAAAGTAATGATGTAAAAAGAATTCAAAATAGAAAACCATGATGCAGGGACCTCTGTTTTAACTTCTGTAAATTGATTTTTTAACATCCAAATAACAATTGCCCAAATAATAACAAAACTAGTTCCTAGAAAGATATTAGACAGGGCGTATTTTTTAAATGTTATTTGAAATAATTTAAACAATACATATGTAATAATTATAAGAGGTACAACGGTGAGTAGCGTATTTGAGATTCTAAAAATATTTGCGGAATTACCCTCTAAAACTCTGTTAGTATAATCTTTTGCAAAAATAGTCATTGAACCTCCTGCTTGTTCAAATGCTGCCCAAAAGAATATGGTGAAAAAGGCTAATATACCAACAACTATATAGCGATCTCTTTGAATTTTATCACTTACTACTTTCTGTTCGTTGTTTATTGATGTTTTATTGCTGGTATCTTCATATTGGGCAGTTTTAGAAACAGATAACCCAACTTTCCCAAAAATACCTTGTGCTAACCAAAACTGTAACGTTCCAAAAAACATAAATATTCCAGCAAGACCAAAACCATAATGCCATCCTTGGGTTTCACCAATATATCCACACAATAATATTCCTAAAAATGCACCAGCATTTACTCCCATATAATAGATTGTAAAAGCTCCATCTTTTTTCTCTTGAGCGTTTACGTACATTCCATTAATTATAGAAGTCATATTTGGTTTGAATAAACCATTTCCGGCAACTAATAATCCAATTCCTATATACAAACTCCATGGTGTGTCAAAAGCCATAGCAGCGTGCCCAAGGGCCATTATTAAAGCACCCCAAACAACTGAGTTCCTGTAGCCAAAATATTTATCTGCAAGCCACCCTCCTAATATTGGAGAAAAGTAGACTAACATTGTATAAGTACCATAAAGTCCTAATGCATCCTCTCTAGACCATGCCCAGCCACCATCTATTAAAGCTGATGTTAGGAAAAGCACTAAAATAGCTCGCATTCCATAATAGGAAAAACGCTCCCACATTTCAGTAAAAAACAGCACAAAAAGCCCAGAGGGATGACCCATCAATAATTTACTATTCATTTCTGAACCTTCAAATCTGTATTTAGTAGTATTCATGATAAAATTTTAATTAAAACACTTAATAAGTTTATTCCTGATATTTTATTGTCTTAAGTTTTCTGACTAGATTTCTTTTTCGTTGTCTTCAGCACCATGAGTTAGTATTTCTAGTTTTTTTCTAAAAACCATAACTAATAAACCAAATATCACACAAAAAATTGCAATGCCTGTAAAAACAGTTAATTCTCCAAGTCCTTCTGCAGATTCACCAAGTAAACCTGCAAGTTTATTTCCAAAACCTGTCATTGCAAAATAAATACCCATCATAATAGAGGCGTATTTTACGGGAGCTAATTTAGTTATGTATGATAATGCAACCGGAGAAATACATAATTCACCAATTGTATGAAAAAGATAAGCTAATACCAACCAATACATTGCTGATGCTCCAGTATTATTAAATTCAGAGGCAGCTGCAGACATAAAGAAAAAACCTGTTCCCATTATTATTAGTCCTATAATCATTTTAAACAAAGATGTTGAGAGTTTACCTTTTAACTTTCTATTGGCCCAATATAATGCGATACTAGTACCTAAAAAGATAATAAACATTGCATTTAATGATTGAAACCAGGAAGCTGGTACTTCCCACCCCATAAGCATCCTGTTAGTGTTTTCTTTTGCATAAATGTTCATTAGTCCACCTGCTTGTTCAAAAGCTCCCCAAAATACTATTACTAGTAAGAATGAGATAAATAGAACAATAACTCTATCTTTTTCAATTTTAGTTAGAGGTTTTTTCATTGCTTCTTTCTCTTCCAGATCCATAGAGTCTCCAAGGAAATTACCAACATTTTGAAGATATTTTTGACCTACTAAATATTGGACTAGACCTAAAGTCATTCCAATTCCCGCCAAACCAAAGCCATAATGCCAGCCGTGAACTTCTCCAACATATCCTACTATTAAACTTGATAAAAAAGCACCTAGGTTAATACCAATATAAAAGATTGTAAAACCTTTGTCTCTTCGAATATCCCCTTGTTGGTACAAACCACCAACCATGGTCGAAATATTTGGTTTTAATAATCCAACTCCTAAAATAATTAAACCGAGTCCTGAATAAAAAGCCCAAAGTTCCTCAATGGCAAGAATACTGTGACCAGCAACTAACAGTATGCCTCCATAGAGTACAGATTTTTTTTGACCTAAAAGCTTATCTGCAATCAATCCTCCAGGAATTGAAGCTACATAAACTAACATAGTATACCATCCATATAATGATAGAGCCTCTCCGTTAGTCCATCCTAATCCAGCATTACCTTCTGTAGTTTCCGCCACTAAATATAGTACTAGAATAGCTCTCATTCCATAATAGGAAAAACGCTCCCACATTTCTGTAAAAAATAATACATACAACCCAATAGGATGTCCAAAGATTTCTTTTTCATGGGGTTGTTTTGTTATTGTATTCATAAGGTTGTTATTTAGTGTTCTAAGTTAGTTTGTATTTAAGTTTGTCTGAATAAAGGCCGTCATTTTTTTATATAAATGTAAGCGCGTATTTTTTCCTTTTCTAATTCCGTGAGCTCTGTCTGGATACATTGCAATGTCAAAAGGCTTATTAGCCGCTACCAAAGCATTGATCATGCGCATAGAGTTTTGAGCATGTACATTGTCATCTCCAGTACCATGAACTAATAAATAGTTTCCTTCTAGTTTGTCTGCATAGTTAATGGGTGAATTATCATCATAACCACTGGCATTTTCTTGGGGTGTTTGCATATAGCGTTCTGTATATACGGTATCATAAAATCGCCAAGAAGTTACCGGTGCAACTGCAATAGCAGTTGTAAAGATGTCGTTTCCTTTTAAGAGGCAATTGGTACTCATAAAGCCACCGTAACTCCATCCCCATATACCAATATTATTTCTATCTATATAGCTGCGTTCTGCTAATTTTTTAGCAGTAGCTATTTGATCTTCAACTTCATATTTACCTAATTCTTTTTGAGTGACTTTTTTGAAATCTCTTCCTTTTAAGCCAGTTCCTCGCCCATCTACACAAACAATAATCATTCCTTGCTGAGCTAACATTTGATGCCAATAATCATTGGTGCCATTCCATCTGTTGGCCACCTGCTGAGAACCAGGGCCAGAATATTGAAACATTAATAAAGGATATTCTTTCTGTGCATCAAAGTCTACAGGTTTTATCATCCACATGTTCAGGTCATTTCCATTAATATTGATGGTTGAAAACTCTTTTTGACTCATTTTGTAATCTGTCAGTTTTTGTTGTAAAAGAGCATTGTCTTTAATTACTTTTATCATTTCACCCTCAGCAGAATAAAGTGAGAATGTAGGTGGTGTTTCTGAGCTTGAATGTGTATTAATAAAGTAATTTAGATTTCTACTAAAAGCGGCAGTATTTGTTCCAATATTATTGCTTAATAATTTTTTGTTAGTACCATCTAACTCAATACTATAAACACCTCTATTAATAGATCCGTTTTCTACAGATTGATAGTAAATTGTTTTCTTTTCTTTATTGAAACCATAGTACTTGGTTACTTCCCAATTACCTTTTGTTATTTGATTGATTAGTTTTCCATTAAAATTATAATGATAAATATGATTGAAACCGTCTTTTTCGCTGGTCCAAATAAAACTATTGTCATCTAAAAAAGTTAGATCATCTTTTACACTTACATAGGCAGCATCTTTCTCATTAAATAGCAGCATAGTGCTAGATCTTACTGCATTTACTTTGTGTAATTTTAAATCGTTCTGATGACGATTTAAGGTGGTTGCAATTAAAATACCTTCTTTAGTAGACCATTTAATTCTTGGAATATATTCATAAACTCCTAGATTAATTTTCTTGGTATTTTTTGTAGTTAAAGAATACATGTGAAGCGAAACTTTTGCATTGTCTTCTCCAGCTTTTGGATATTTAAAAACATGTTGGCTAGGGTATAATCCATCACCAGTAACACCCATAGAAAATTCTCTTACCTTAGATTCATTAAAACGTAAAAAAGCAATAAACTTACTGTCATTGCTCCATTCAAAGGCTCTTACAAAACCAAACTCTTCTTCATAAACCCAATCTGTAGTTCCGTTTATAATATGATTGTATTTTCCGTCTTTGGTAACTTGTGTTGTTAAATTTGTTGTTAGATCTAGCATAAACAAATTGTTGTTTTTTGCATAGGCTACTTTTTTACTATCGGGAGAAAAGGTAGGTTCTTGAATGTTTTCTCCAATGAAACGAACCTTCTTAGAACCCACAGAAAACGCATAGTAAGTTCCCTTAGTAGAACGTCTGTAAACTTTTTGAATGTCTTTTCCTAAAATTAATTGTGTCTCATCATTGTTAAAACTGTAGGATTCAAAATTTTGTACGTTTTGAAGTGTTTTTCCATCAACAATTGTAGCTACTTTTTCTAGACTTGTATAGCTGTATTTATCTACTGTAGAATATCCGTTTTCATCATTGTTTAAAAGAGAATAATAATCTCCATTCATAGAATTTAATGCATTCATTCTATTGGTAGAAAAAGTAGCTCCCCAAATATCTTCTAGTGTTATTTTTTTTGTTCCAAGAGTCTCATTTGAATTTTTAGAGGGGTTGTTTTGCTCACAACTAATGAGAAGTGTGATGACTGCTAAAATGAATAATTTCTTCATTCTATAATTTCATATTTAGGAATTGATTGCCAAGTTTACGGAAAAATCAGCAAAAAACACCTTAAAAACATTATAAATATTGAATTCATCTCACTGTTTTCATTGATTCAATTACCTTTGCGCTACACTATAAAATGACATCGATGTCTAAAATCATTTCCGGGTTTTCTAAACGAACTAAAGAAGAAAAAATTAATTGGCTAGCAACGCATTATTTTGCCAATCAACCAGAAATTATAGCCATCATAAAACAGTATTGGAATTCTGATGATGCATTGCAACAATTGCATGATGATTTTATAGAAAATACCATTTCTAACTTTTACCTGCCTTATGGGGTAGCACCTAACTTTATCATTAATAATAAAGCGTATGTAATTCCTATGGTGATAGAAGAAAGTTCTGTGGTTGCAGCAGCTTCCTTGGTGGCTAAATTTTGGAGTACTAGAGGAGGGTTTAAAGCTGAGGTAATTTCTACAACTAAGATAGGTCAGGTTCATTTTATCTACAAAGGAGATAAAAATGAATTGACTCAATATTTCAATTCAAAAAAAGAACTATTAAAATTAGCTACTGCATCCATCACAAAAAATATGGAAAAACGCGGTGGAGGTATTTTAGATATAGAACTTATTGATAAAACAGAAAAATTAGCTCATTACTATCAACTTCATATAACTTTTGAAACGGTAGACTCTATGGGTGCTAATTTCATTAACTCTTGTTTAGAGGCTATTGCCAAAGAATTTAGAAATAATGAGATAGAAATAGTGATGAGTATTCTTTCTAATTACGTGCCAGAATGCCTAGTTAGGGCAGAAGTAAGCTGTACTATTGAAGAATTGGGTGGAGATGCCCCCCAAAAATTTGCAGAAAAATTTTATCAGGCAGTTCAAATTGCAAGTATAGAGCCTTACAGAGCGGTTACGCACAATAAAGGAATTATGAACGGCATTGATGCGGTTGTGTTAGCCACTGGGAATGATTTTAGAGCTGTTGAAGCTGGAGTTCATGCCTATGCATCAAGATCAGGACATTATACAAGTCTAACTCATTGTGATATTAGTAACGGAGTTTTTCGCTTTTGGATAGAAGTTCCATTAGCTTTAGGAACAGTGGGCGGCCTTACTTCTTTACATCCCTTGGCAAAATTATCTTTAGAGATGTTACAACAACCCTCTGCAAGAGAGTTAATGATGATAGTGGCAACTGCCGGATTGGCTCAAAATTTTGGTGCTTTACGTGCTTTAACTACCCTTGGGATACAACATGGGCATATGAAAATGCATTTAATGAATATCTTACATCAGTTAGGAGCTAATGATGCAGAGAAAAAAGAAATAGCTAGGTATTTTGAGGAGCAGACAGTTACTCACAGTGCAGTAGTAGCTAAATTTCAAAAATTAAGAGAAAGAGATGCTTAGTGTTTAAATAAACTTTGATTTTCAAAGAACTATTTGAGTCGAGTTTGTGGTGTCTGAGCGGAGCCGTGGTGTCTGAGCGGAGCCGAAGACATATCAAAAAGCGAGTAAAAAAAGATGAAAAAGGGTTTTGTTTATATTTTAAAATGTTCTGATGGAAGTTTTTATACTGGAAGTACCGTAGATTTGAATCATAGAATGGAGCAACATCAAAATGGACATGGAGCAAATCACACTGCAAAAAGATTACCAATAGAATTAGTCTATTTTGAAGAGTTTTTAAGAATTCAAGATGCTTTTCAAAGAGAAAAACAACTCCAAGGTTGGAGCAGAAATAAGAAAATAGCTTTAATTGATAATAATTATGAAACATTATCAAAATTAGCTGAATGTAAAAATGAAAGTCATCATAAGTGGCTTCGGCTCCGCTCAGCCACTGGCTAAGTTGAAATACTGGTAGCTGAGCGAAGTCGAAGCTAATTAGAATGATTAGCAGAGGTAATTTGTGGCTTCGGCTCCGCTGGGCCGTCGGCTAAGTTGAAATACTGGTAGCTGAGCGGAGTCGAAGCTAATTAGAATGATTAGTAGAGGTAATTTGTGGCTTCGGCTCCGCTCAGCCACCGGTAATTATGAGGATGAATAAACGTAATTTGTGGCTTCGGCTCCGCTGGGCCACCGGTAATGATGAGGATGAATAAACGTAATTTGTGGCTTCGGCTCCGCTGAGCCGTCGATAGTAATAAATTTAATAGTAAAGATGAGTGAAAAATTAATTTGTTTAGCTGAGCGAAGTCAATTTTATTCTAACGGAAAATTACTACTCACAGGAGAATATCTTGTATTAGATGGTGCTACAGCCTTAGCAGTTCCAACTAAATTTGGACAAGACCTGTTGGTGAGTAAGATTACAGAACCTCAATTAATTTGGGGAAGTTTTACCCATACTGGAGACTGTTGGTTTGAGGCTGTTTTTGACTTGCCTAAACTAAGACTTGTCTCTGCCACTTTTAATTCTGATACCGAAGAAAACGCAGAATTTATAGCTGAAACGCTTCAGGATATTCTACAAGAAGCTAGAAAACTGAATCCAGGTTTTTTACAATCAAAAACGGGTTTTATAGTGAAAACAACCCTAACATTTCCTAGAGATTGGGGATTGGGAACTTCATCTACCTTAGTAAATAACATTGCTCAGTGGGCAGCTATAGATGCCTATCAACTGTTACAGAATTCTTTTTCTGGAAGCGGTTATGATATTGCCAATGCACAACATAATTTGCCAATATTGTATCAGTTAAAAAACAAAAAACCGCTTATAAAAACAGTAGACTTTAGCCCTCAATTTAGTGATCAGTTGTATTTTGTTTATTTAAATAAAAAACAAAATAGTAAAGAAGGCATTGCCAAATACAAAGAAAATAATGATGATTTTAAAAATGAAATACATCGAATTTCTGAAATTTCTTTAGAAATGTGTTCTGTAAAATCACTTTTAGACTTTGAAAGATTAATAGAAGAACACGAACAAATTATTGCATCCATTATAAAACTAAAACCCGTTAAAGAACTATTATTTCCTGACTATCTAGGAGCTATTAAAAGTTTAGGTGCTTGGGGAGGAGATTTTGTTTTAGTAACAGGAAATAAAAGCACTTTACAGTATTTTAAAGAAAAAGGATATGAAACAATTCTTTCCTATTCAGATATGATATTATGATGTGGCTTCGGCTACGCTCAGCCACCATTAAAGTTGAAATTTTGGTAGCTGAGAGGAGTCGAAGCTATAGATAATAAAACAGATAAATGAAAAAAGTAATTATTATTGGAGGAGGTGCAGCAGGTTTTTTTACGGCAATTAATGCCAAAGAAATGAATCCTAGTCTTGAGATTACAATTTTAGAAAAAGGAAAGGAAGTACTACAAAAAGTGAAAATTTCTGGAGGAGGTCGTTGCAATGTTACACATGCTTGTTTTGAGCCAAAAGAGTTGGTGAAATTTTACCCACGTGGTGAAAAAGAACTATTGGGTCCTTTTCATCAGTTTATGACAGGTGATACTTTTGAATGGTTTGAAAATAACGGAATTCCTCTAAAAATAGAAAAAGACAATCGTGTTTTTCCTGAATCTAATACATCGCAAACCATTATAGATTGTTTTCTAGGAAAAACTAAGGCATTAGGAATACCTGTGTTAAAAAACCATGGAGTCAATTCTATCAAAAAACAAGGAGATTCTTGGCTGGTAACTACCAAAGAACAGCAATTTGTTTGTGATGCAGTGGTAATGGCAGCAGGAAGTAGTAAAAAAGTATGGGATTTGTCACAATCTCTTGGTCATGCTGTTATATCTCCTGTACCCTCATTGTTTACCTTTAATATTAAGGATATTAGAATTAAAGACTTGTTAGGAATATCGGTATCTAATGCTACTGTAAAATTAATAGATACTAACTTGGAAGCTTCTGGGCCATTGTTAATTACCCATTGGGGCATGAGCGGTCCTGCAATTTTAAAACTTTCTGCATTTGGAGCACGAGTTTTGGCAGCTAAAAATTATGAATACAAAGTGCAGGTAGATTGGCTGTCTAGACCTACTAATAAAATTGTAAATGTGTTGTTGAACTTAAAAAAGAAACAACCAAAAAAACAAGTAATTGTTCGTTCTCCCTTTGAGGAAATTCCAAAAAGACTCTGGGAGCGTTTTGTAATCGCTTCTCAAATTCCTAGTACATTTAATTGGGCAGATTTAAGTCATGTACAAATAGATTCTTTGGCTAATCAACTTACTAAAAGTGTCTTTACTGCCAAAGGGAAAAGTACTTTTAAGGAAGAGTTTGTAACAGCTGGTGGAGTAGATTTAAAAGAAATTAACTTTAAAAACTTTGAAAGTAAATTACAAGACAACGTGTTTTTTGTAGGTGAGGTTTTAAATATAGATGCTGTTACAGGTGGCTTTAATTTTCAGAATGCTTGGACTGGTGGTTGGTTGTGTGCTAAAGGCTTGGCAAACTTGTAACTATTATTATCGCTCTTGTTCAGAAGCATAACTCTACAATGGGTTAAATTTTTTATTTAGTTGTTTTTAACTGATCTAGTAGCTGGTCTAATTGAGTTCTGTCAAAATAGTTGCCTTGCTTTATCACTGCGTTAATCTTCTTAGTATTATTAATATCAACTAAAGGGTTGGCATCTAGAATCACTAAATCTGCCCAATTGTTTTTTGCAATGCTTCCTAGTTCGTTTTCTAAATTAAAGTACTCTGCAGGATTTTTAGTCGCAGCTTTTATAGCCTCTAAAGGAGATAAGCCAGCTTCAACTAAAACAGCTAATTCTTCATGTAAGCTTCGCCCGGGAGTTAAAAAGTAGATTGGAGTATCTGTGCCAGCCATAATTTTAATGCCTTTGTCATGAACTCTTTTAGTCATATCAAACATCCATTTAGAATATTTTTCATTAAATGGAGTTACCTCTGTTTTCTTCAAATTATTAATATAATTCAACCACTGCTCTTGAACATTTTTTGGTAAATAGGTAAAACTTTCTTGCCATTCTTTAGTGGCAAAAGGTCTTCGTTTAGAGGCTGTATTTAGTGTTAGAGTTGGAATTTGCCAAGTATCATTTTTTGCCAACACATCTAAGACTTTATTAGCTTTGTCTAGATCAAAATTTTCAATAGCTATCTGCCTTTGTTCTTTATGAATTCTAGAGCGCAAAACGCCCCCTTTATCATCTTTTCCAGAAGCTAAGAGTTGTTGTCTTTGTAGTAATAATTCATCTGAATTAGAGGCACAAGACAGTTCTAAGTTTCTAAAATGTTCCATGCTGTTTAATCCTGCATTGGAGGCGCCAATTACATCCATACTTAATGGTACATGACCAGTTACTTTTAGTCCTTTTTCTTTGGCAAGTTTTGTTACTTCCTTAAATTGTTCTGGAGTTAACATTTCGTAGGCTTTAAGAAAATCTACTTCTAAGCTGTCTAATTCGTTAATTTTATTTTTTACATCATCAACAGTTTTTAGACCAACTGAAAGTGGCGGATGGCTAAGATCGCTTCCATCATACACATTAGGTGATCCGTCTAAAAGAGGCCCAGCCACCATTACTCTTGGAGCACTGGTTGGGTTGGCTAAAGATTTTTCTTTCCATGTATTTACAAAATTAATATCACCTCCTGTATCTCTGACGCTTGTAATACCATAAGCTAAAAATAAATCTAGCATGTTAGGAGCCATTTCTTTGATAAAAGAAAAGTGAATATGAGCATCCCATAACCCAGGAATCATAAACTTCCCTGTACCATCTATAATGGTATTTTGTTTAGATAATTGAAGTTCTGGAGAAGGAGAAATTTGAATTATTTTTCCTGCTTTAATAATAATTGTTTGGTTTTCTAACAATCCAATTTCAGGATCTATGGTAGAAATATTTTCAATACAAAGTGCGTCTTCAAAAAACACCTCAGACTTCTGACAAGCAAAGAATGTGAAAATTAAAAAGTATACTACATAAGATGTCTTCTTCATTGTTAAAAAATTGGAGATTAAGGCTATTTGTATAAAAATGATTTTTTTAATGTGTTGATTTAAATCATTTTATTAATAATAATAGCTTTTACGAAAATAGAAGAATTTTTTTAAAAAGAAGTAAAAACAGTTAGCGATGTTCTTTTGCTAAAAAAGCAGACAAATTAAAGTAAATTAAGCTAGCTCTCCCCTATGAGGTTTCAAAGCATCTCTATACACTTTCATATCAGATTCATTTACTACAATAAACGCAGCACACAACATTGGGTTAAGTTCTGTAACCCCAATCTCAATACATGGAAGATTTTCTATGGAAGCAAATTCTTTTAAATGAATGGTATGGTGTTTTGCAGTTTCTAGGGCATCAGGTCCTCTAAAATCCCACAATAATTTTATTTTTTTATTCATGAATCAAAGATAAATAATTCCATCTTTTTAAACCGAATAAATAATTAGTATTCTGTAACCCAGCCCCAGTTTTCACCACTTTTTATTCTGTAAAGCTGCATTTCAGAAACTCCAAATTGTTTCGCTATCATTTTCATTCTAGTTCTCCTGTTAGGATCATTTATTTTTCTTTTGATAAGCTTTACTCTGGTTTCTGTAAGTTTAGCAAAGGAAGGGCTTCTGCGGTCTCTATTTATAAATTCTGGACCTGTAAATTGGTGAATTTCCTTCTCTTGCTTGGTAGCCCACTGCAAATTTTCAATGTGGTTATTGGTTTTGTCATAGTCTAAGTGAATGACACAAACAACACCTTCTTTTTTTTCTAGAAAACTTTCGGCCACCAGTTTATGAACATACCTGCTGGTTAATTTCCCATTTACTTTTTGACGTAGCGATAAGTTTTGATATCCGTTAATAAAATATTTTTTAACAATAAACTCTTCTTCATCTTTACAATTTAAAATTCTCCCATAATTAGAGATTTTAAATAGCTCATTATCGGAGATTTTTTCATCAAAGACGATATCTTTCCATTCTTCTTTCCAATGATTCCTTAACATTTCAAATAGTTTAGATTTTTATTTTATTTAAATAATAATCACAGCTTTTTTAAAATATAGGGATACATAAATTTATGATAAAAATTATTAAGATTTAATCTAAACTAATTGATATTTATAGAGATTTATAATCTTTTATTTATCTAAATTTAATTAGTGAGGTAAAGATTTAATTCATTAATTGTATGAGTTTATTTGAAAGTTATTAGTTAAGTGATGATTATTTAAAGACTATATTTTTTTCTATTTGTAGGATTTTTAATATAATCTGTTTTATAAGCTTCCATGGCTTTTGCTAGTTTTCCTTCTTTTCTAAGCTTGTCTCCATTGCTTTGAGAATACCCGCATAAAGAAAGTAACAGACAAATAATGTAAATGATTTTTCTCATTAGTTCTTATTTCTCTTTTAGAATCAATGCAATAATTCCCAAACGAGCAATTAAGAAAACTACGATTCCAAAAGAAGGACTTAATAAACTAATTTTAATACCAGTTGCTAAAACTCCGGAAGAAATATCGTTCGCAGAAGAGATTGCATCCATGCCTCCAATCATTCCTATAAAGTGTCCTAAAAATCCCCAAACCAATGCAAATAAACTAATAGAACTAATAAGTTTTTGTAGTTTATTATCTGCATCACCTTTTAGTAAACCTTTTGCAATTAAAGCAATACATATAATTAAAAGAATTAATGTTGGATACATAAAAACAGGTCCACCCTCACTTAATGGATTGATAAATAAAGGTTTGATAAATTGAGTTATCATTGAGAAATTCATATTTGTTGTTTTAATATTAGTATGCCGTAAATGTATTTTTAAATAGTTGTCAAGATTAATTAACTCGACAAATGACAGAATACCAGCCTAAAGTTACAAGTTTACCATCAATTTTGGAGTTTTAGGATTAAAACAGCTAAAAACCGCTCTAAATTGTAATTTGGTCTTGTAACTATGTTGTCAGTTTATAAAAATGGTATTATTGCAGTTATGTTTACCTTGAGAAAAATAGGAAAGTTACTTTTTAGATGTGCAATCCATGTATTGTTTTGGATTGTTGTGTATTTTTTCTATAATTATTTTTTAGGATACGGCAGTGAGAATACAGAATATGTAACTAGATTTTCATTATTTCTAATGCCTGCTACTGTTGTTGTTAGTTATGTTTTTTTACTTTACTTAATTCCTAAATATTTATTAGTAAATAAACAAGCCTTATTTATTTTATATAGTATTTATACTTTAATCATCTCCTACTTTTTTATTTCAATATCCATACTTTATGGATCTATACTTTTAGCTCATCTTCGTACAGATAATTCATCACCTTTAACAAAGACATTTTTATTTATAGTATTAGGCGTCTATTTTGTAGTTTTTATAGTTATTGCCATTGGGTTACTTATGAATAATTTTAAATCTATTGTTAAAAACGAAGATTTAAAGAACAAAATCTTACAAACACAACTGCAATTAAAAAAGCAAGAACTCAGCATGTTGAAAATGCAAATTCATCCACATTTTTTATTCAATTCTTTAAATACTATTTATGGATTTGCTTTAAAGAAGGCTGATGAAGCTCCGGAAATGATTTTAAAGCTATCTAATCTGCTAGATTATATTCTGTATCAAATTGAAAAGCCAACAGTTTCTTTAGAAAATGAAATCAATCATTTAGAAGATTATATTTCTTTAGAGAAATTACGTTTTCATGATACATTAGAAGTGAACCTTATTAAGGGAGATGACATCTCAGAGATGTATATTGCACCCATGTTGTTAATTCCTTTTGTTGAAAATAGTTTTAAACATGGTGCTATTATTGATGGATGTTTAGCCATTATGATTGCTGTAAAAAGGAACAGTGAAATGTTGTTTTTTGAAGTAGAAAATTCTGTTTTAGAAAAGACAAATGACTCAACCGGAATTGGATTAGAAAATATAAAAAAGCGATTAGAAATGTTATATCCAAATGCATATACTTTAGAAATAAATAGAACAGATAAGTTATTTAAAGTGCAATTAGCCATCAATATAAACGGATTAAAAACGCATAAAAATGTCGATGAAAGTTAAGTGTATTATTGTAGATGATGAACCAATGGCAAGAGGAATTATTAGTTCTTTTGTGGCAAAAATTCATAATTTAGAACTGGTTGCTACCTGTAAAAATGTTTCTGAAGCTTTTACAGTTCTGCAGAATGAATCTGTTCAGCTGATCTTTCTAGATATTAATATGCCAGAAATTTCTGGCTTATCGTTGGCAAAATCTATTCAACATAAAAGTCAAGTTATTTTCACAACAGCTTACAGAGAATATGCCGCAGAAGGGTTTGATTTGCAAGCCGTAGATTATTTGTTAAAACCTATTTCTTTCGATCGATTTTTAAAAGCAGTTCAAAAGTATTTTGACTTGCATGTTTCTAAAGAAACGGTTAAAGAAGAAGTACAGTCCTCAGAAAAAGAAACCTCAATTTTTGTTCGTTCAGATAGAAAAATGGTAAAAGTAAGATTTAACGAAATCAGATATGTAGAAAGCTTAAGTGATTACGTGAAAATATTTACCAATGAAGAAACGATTGTTACAAGAGAAACTATTAGCAATATAGAATCTAAATTACCATCTAAAGAATTTCTTAGAACTCACAGGTCTTATATTGTTTCTATGAATAAAATTAACTCTTTTACCAATGAGTTTGTAGAGTTAGATAAAAAAGCGATTCCAATAAGCAGATCTTATAAAGAAAATGTCTTACAAAAGTTGGCGGGAAAATAAGTCAAAAACTGCTATATTTGCAGTAAATTTTAACGCTTGAATACACAGCAATTTATTCCACATTCACTTCAGAGAAAATTAGAAATATTTTCATGTACATGGAAAACACCTAGCAATATTGCTTTGGTGAAATACTGGGGGAAAACAGCTCCTCAGATTCCTAAAAATGCATCTATTAGTTTTACGCTTAGTAAAAGTCATACCATTACTACTATTGATTTTACACCTAAAGATACTTCAGCAACAGAAGAAATTGATTTTGAATTGTTTTTTGAGGGAAAAAAGAAGGAAGATTTTAAGCCAAAAATTTCTAAATTCTTTAAAAGAATTCAAGAATATTGTCCGTACCTTTTTTCATACAATATGATTATTAGTTCAGAAAATTCTTTTCCTCACAGTAGTGGAATTGCCTCTTCGGCCAGTGGAATGAGCGCTATTGCCATGTGTTTGATGAGCTTAGAGCGTTCATTATCAAAAACAGAACTCAGTGATGAGTTTGTAAATAAAAAAGCATCATTTTTAGCACGCTTAGGTTCTGGAAGTGCCAGTAGAAGCATAGAAGGCCCTTTGGTTGTTTGGGGAAATCATCCAGCAATTGAGGGAAGTTCAGATCTATTTGGAGTTCCTTTTCCTTATAAAGTTCATGAAGTTTTTAACAACTATCAAGATGCTATTTTATTGGTAGATAAAGGAGAGAAGCAAGTAAGTAGTACAGTAGGGCACGATTTAATGCACAATCATCCGTTTGCTACTCAAAGATTTCAGCAAGCTAATGAGAATTTAGCAACCATTTCTGATATTTTACAACAAGGAGATATAGATTTATTTATTAATTTAGTAGAAAGTGAAGCTCTAAGTTTACACGCTATGATGCTAACAAGCAGTCCATATTTTATATTGATGAAACCAAATACTTTAGAAATAATTAATGCCATTTGGCGTTTTAGAAAAGATACTGGGAGTAAGCTATGTTTTACCCTAGATGCGGGAGCCAATGTTCATGTATTATATCCAGAGCATGAATCTGAGAATGTGCTTCAATTTATTGATAATGAGCTTTCTATGTTCTGTCAAAAAAATCATTATATTTGTGATTCTGTCGGTTTAGGAGCCGTTAAATTATAGTCTATACATGAAGACCTTACTTTCTAAATTTTCTTTTTTTAGCATATTAGCGCTCACTTCATTTCTTTTTTTATCATTTACACAAGGTGTTGTTTGGTTAGATGAAAATCACAATCAAGTAACCCAAGAAAACGGAGTTTTTTACAGACCAATTCCGGAAAAGAAACGAAGTATCTATCTAATTATTGATTATTATAAAAATGGGGCTAAATACAGAGAAGGTAAGGCTGCTTCCTTTGCTGTTAAAAAAGAAGATTTTAAAGGCTATGTCACTTATTTTTATTCAGATGGTTCTGACTATAAAAAGGAAAAATATAAAAATGGGGTTTTAGATGGTTCTTACAAAGAATATTACCCAACAGGAGAGCTAAAGATTGATGGAGTGTATGACAGAGGAGTTAAGGAAAGAGCTTGGAAAATATATTACAAAACTGGAAAAATTAAGACAAAAGGAAAATATAGAAATGGAGAAAAAGTAGGCGAATGGACTACCTTTTACCGAGATGTATACTATCCTGATGACGAGTAATTTTATTGTATATTTGCATTAAAATTATACCCTATGAAAGGACCATTGTTCTACGCTAAAATTCTACTATTTGGAGAATATGGCATCATTAAAGACTCTAAAGGTCTTGCCATTCCATATAATTGTTACAAAGGAGCACTAAAATCTGCCTCTAATCTTTCAGGAGAAGCAAAAAAATCAAACGAAAACTTAGTCAAATTATATGACTACTTAAAAAAGACACCAACAGATTTAGTGTCTTTTAATTTTATCGCCTTTAAAGAAGATATTGATACAGGTATGTATTTTGATTCCTCTATTCCGCAAGGATACGGTGTTGGTAGTTCAGGAGCATTGGTTGCCTCAATCTATGATCAATACGCAGAAGATAAAATTACCATTCTAGAAAATTTAACAAGAGATAAGTTGTTAAAATTAAAAGATATTT
>Ga0209712_10001470_pt1 | contig 20058 bp, 14 predicted proteins | sample ArcOceMetagenome_FD_187443 | JGI IMG/M metagenome (GOLD analysis project Ga0209712, IMG submission 187443) | Marine eukaryotic phytoplankton communities from Arctic Ocean - Arctic Ocean - Greenland ARC118M Metagenome (SPAdes) (version 2) | ecosystem: Environmental > Aquatic > Marine > Oceanic...
TTTTAAAATCCTACTTATTAAAAAAAACAGAAGGAAAAATGTTTATTCATTGTTATAAAGTAAAGTTAAAAATTATTTTCAACAAAAAAATAAATTCCTACTTTTGTTTTTCTCAAAATGAAAATATATTGTTACGTCAATGAATTCAATACATAACAACGTAAATGTAAATTGAGTCTAAAAGAATAACAATATATTTCCAAAAACATTTTTTCTCAAAAAAAACAAAATATACCTAGTTTAATTTAACTTTGGTTTTCGAAATAAATTCTAAAACTTCCAACTCTAGATGAACTCTAATTTTTCAAAAAAACAAAAATTATTTATCCGTAGAGCATTTGATTTAGCTCGACTAGCAGAAGGTTCGGCCGTGCCCAATCCGATGGTTGGAGCAGTCATTGTTTTTCAAAATAGAATTATTGGAGAAGGATATTTTAAAGGTTTTGGTCAGCCTCATGCGGAGGTCAATGCAGTCGCTAGTGTGAAAGAGAATGATCGACAACATTTAACCCAATCTGAAATTTATGTCTCTCTTGAGCCTTGTAATTTTTTTGGAAAAACGCCTCCTTGCACTTCGTTGATTTTAAAATCAAAAATTCCAAAAGTGATTATTTCTGCGATTGATCAGACGCCACAAGTTTCTGGAAATGGAATTGATTTATTGCGACAAAATGGCGTGAAAGTCCTCACCGGAATTTTAGAAAAAGAGGGAAATGAATTAGTCAAATATCGAACAAATCATGTGGAACGAGACTCCCCCTTTGTTATTTTAAAATACGCAAAATCCAAAGATGGATTTATTGGACAAAAAAATAAAAGTGTTTGGATCACCAATCATTTTTCCAAAACCTTAGTTCATAAATGGCGAAGTGAAATTAATGCCATCATGATCGGAACAAATACTGCTCGGCAAGACAATCCAAAATTGACCACTAGATTATATTTTGGAAAAAATCCTTTGCGAATTGTTTTGGATCGAAAAAATGAATTGCCAGAAGATCTCCATATTTTTTCAGATGGATTACCGACTTGGCAAATTACTGAAAATCTCTCTCGTACCTTTTCCCAAAAAAACATTACCCAAGTTAAAATTCCTTTTGATAATTTTTTACTAAAAAATCTTTTGAAAAAACTGCACCAAGAAAAAATTGGGACGCTGCTAGTCGAAGGTGGTGCTCAACTATTACAATCCTTTATCGATCTAGACTTATGGCAAGAAGCTCGAATTTTTGAAGGAAATAAATTTTTGAAAAAAGGAATCCTTGCCCCTCGATTTCCCGTTTCACCAAGTGAAGAATTTGAGATTAAAAATGACATTTTAAGAATTTTCCATAATCCTTAAAAATCGAGAAATCAAAAACGGTTCTATTTTTTCCAAAGTCATAAAAAGAATAGTTCAAGCTATTGATTACCAGCTAATTAGATTATAAATTGCGTATAATTTAAAAGGCGTACTCCTTCCCTATAAAATTAGGATTTTCAGGCAAAAAAAATTATTTTTACGATTGCTAATTCTGCACGATTCAATCCATTAATATTTATATTTCCTATTGTGATTTCAATTTTTTAATGTTGGAAAATTATTATTTTTTTCTTCCAACCTTAACTCTAGAAATCGTTCAATAATAAATTGATATTCTTGGTTATTGCTTCTGCCCCTATTTTTCAAAATAAACTCATCTATTACGGACACGTACTTTCAAAATAAAAATTAGAAATAAAACAAACACCCCAATAATATTAATGTACTATTCCTTATTATTAGAAAAACGATAAAATGGATATTCAATACTTTTTTAACGTAATCAAAAAGCGAAAGTGGCTCATCATTATTCCGATGTTAATTACTGCTTTGACTACTTATTATTTTGTTGACAAACAGCCTGAAGTGTTTGATGCTAAAGCTTCTATTCCAACTGGGATTGTAGAGTTTACGGGGATTAACATGAATGAAAATAGTCCGTTTATTCAAAAGATGCAGGTAGATATTAGCTTTGCCAATTTGATTAGTTTTATCACTACCAATAAAACGACTCGGTTCTTGAGTTATGAATTATTAGTTCATGATATCTTAGCAGATTCGACTAGTACTGATCCTCCCTTTAAAAAAATAAAACCAAGTGATCTTGGTTATTCCCAAACAGATTTGGAAGCACTTGCTGGAGTTTTGCAAGATCGAATTGATACATTGAATAGCGCATTGGACCTCGAATCGGATCGAATTTATAGAAAAGTGGCCAAGGCTTATAAGTATGATGTTAGTTATTTACTTAAAGAAAAATTCTTTGTAAAAAGAGATGGAGAAACCGATGCCTTGGAAATTAAGTATGTTGATGAAAATCCTATAGCTTGCTCCTTTTCAGTAAATCAATTTTGCAAAATTCTCAAACCTTATCATCAATTAGCTCAAAGTAAAGGAGATTTAGAAACCTATTACAAATTTGATCAATTAGCCAAAACCAGAGGTAATACCCTTCGAGGTCTTGAAAAAGAATTAGAAAATTATAAATCAGGAAAAGGGATTTTGAACATTGGAGTTCAATCAGAAGAGACGCTTAATCAAATTGCCAATCTGGAAGCTGAATTGGAAAAAGCGAATAGAGCCGTATCTGCGAACAGAACTATTATCAAAAATCTGGGATCTTACCTTAATGACAATGATCGATATAAATTAGAAACAAGATCTGGCAATATCTTGAGTAGTAAAGCTATCGTGAACCTTGATGCAAGAATAAATAAATTGACCGATGAGTATATTTCTTCTGGTCAAAAAAACACTAATCTCAAACGTCAAATTGAATTAGCAAAAGTTGCCAGAAATCAAACAATCAAACGAATTGCCAAAGATCAAAGTAAAGATGATCCTGGAACAATGGATCAAGATGATCAATTTCTTTCTAAGCGAGTGACTGCTGAATCTGAATTGACTATAGCTCAAGAAACTATCCGATCCGTCAATAATGAATTGGATAAATTGAGAGGACAAAGAAATTCCTACATTAATGCGGAAGCTTACACTAAAAGCTTAGACGATCAAATTGAAATTGAAAGAAAAAAATATAGGCTTACGGTGGACCGAGTGAATGAATCTGAGTTTAAAACCATCTCCTCTTCCTTTAAATTGGAACCTTTGGACTGGGCGAATACGCCAGAAGATCCTATTCCCGATAACAAATATTTGATGGCAGGATTTGCCAGTTTAGTTACTGGTTCATTGGCGACCGTGCTTTTATTCTTGTTGGCATTGTTTGATTTGAGTTTGAATACACCAAGTCAGTTTAGCAAATTTACCAATCTGAATTTGTTAGGTTCATTAAATAAAGTAAAAAATAGTAACCTTGATTTAAAACAATTATTTGCTTCTTTTTCTACCAATGCTAACTTGGAAAACTTTAAGGAATCGCTCAGAAAATTGCGATATGTATTTGAAGAATCGAATGCTTCGACCTTCCTAATTACCAGTACAAAAGAAGGAGAAGGGAAAACATTTTTGATTCTGACCTTGGCTTACGTGTTGACTTTAAAGAATAAAAAAATCCTTTTGATTGATACTAACTTTAAGAATAACACTTTGACAAAAATGTCTAATGAAAAGATTCAAGACAACCTTTTACATACTCGTTTGATCGGTGAAAATAATTTAGCAGATCAATTTGAAGCAAAAAAAATTAAGAATATGTCCAATTTGGACAATGTTGATATTATTGGAAATAGAGGAACGAGTCACTCCCCCTCTGAGTTTTTTGCTGGGCGAGATTTCCAAAACTTCATCAACGATTTGAAAGATAATTATGACTACATTTTTATGGAAGGCGCTTCACTCAACAAATATTCTGATACTCGTGAGTTGGTGAAATTTGCTGATAAAGTTGTTGCCGTCTTCTCTGCTGAGTCAGAAATCAAAGATGTAGATAAAGAATCAATCGATCATTTATTGAGCACAGAAGATAAATTCCTCGGTTCGATTTTGAATAAGATTGATATTAAAAATATGAATTAACGTATTTGGAGTGAGGGGTTATAAATGATGAGTGATGAGTTTTTTTTGCTCGCTCATCACTCATCGCTCATAACTCATCACTAACAAACACATGAACAAAGGGGAAAAATCTTATTGGATCAAGTCGGGAAGTTATTCTGTATTGGAACGAGTTTTCGGTCAATTTATCGGCTTTGGCAATATGTTCTTACTATTACGGGCTGTCTCTAAAGAGGAATTTGGTTTATGGATTCAGTTTTTAATTCTTGCTGCAGTTATTGAAGTCAGTAGAACAGGACTTATTCAAAACGGACTTATTCGATATCTCGCAACTTCTCCAGAAGAGGAAAAACCAAAAATTAATACGGCCTCGTTATTCAATGCATTGGTACTCACCTTTATAGTAATCATGCTTATTTTTACGATAGTACAACCCATTACTTCTTATTTTTATCCTGAATATCCTGAGCTGGTTCAAATGTTTTACTATTATAATTTGACGACCATCGTGTTACTTCCTTTTTTACAATTCAATTATATTTTACAAGCTCATCTTGATTTCAAAGGATTCTTTTGGTCTAGTTTAACTTACAAGGGAACGTTATTTATTTATATATTTTACAAATATTGGAATGGAATAACAATTGATATTTTTGAAATGTCCTTGTTCTTGATCTTTGCAGCGAGTGCTGCAAGTATAGTTGGATTTTTTTTTGCGAGAAAACATTTAGCATTTTCCAAAACCATAGACTGGAAGTGGGTAAAGGAATTATTCCATTTTGGGAAATTCACTTTTGGCTCCAATCTAAGTACCATAGTTTATAAGTTTACCGATCGAACGATGCTTGGAACGATGGTTGGAGTTGACGCTATCTCAATATACGAAGTAGCGATTCGAATCACTAACTTGGTGGATATTCCTGCCATTTCAATAGCAACCGTGGTCTTTCCTCAAAATGCTAAAAACTCTCTTAGCCAGGGAAAGGAAGGTGTTCGAGAAATGTACGAAAAATCAGTTGCAGCTATCCTTGGATTGATTATTCCAGCAATGATTTTCATTTATTTGTTTGCTGAAATAGTAGTGGTTATTTTAGGAAAAGAAGAATATTTGGAATCCGTTCCAATTTTAAGAGTGACTATTTTCTTTGCGTTATTTGTTCCTTTTGCGTTGCAGTTTGGAACCATCTTGGATTCGATCGGTAAGCCCAAAATCAATTTCCGATTCGTTGTTTTAGGATTAATTTTGAATATCATTTTCAGCTATCTATTGATCAAAGAGTATGGAATTATGGGGGCAGTTTACGGAACACTTTTAACCTATTCGGTGATGTTCATTATTCAGATGTCGTTCTTTTATAAATGGTATGGTGTTCGACCTTGGCGACCAATTGCTTTGATTCCTTGGTTTTATAAAAATCTCTACACGACTGTTTTAAGTTTTATCAAGAAAAAATAAAATACAGAATACTTCAAGATAAGTGGTTAACCATTTACCGTTAAAAATTCACCATTAAAAATTCACCGTTAAAAACCGATGCGAAAAGATATTGACATAATTTACTTCACCCTTTTCCCTTGGGATCATCCCTACTCTTCTGTTTCGTTTTCTTTTTCCAAAGAATTCATCAAAAACAATCGGGTGTTTTATATCAATCCTCCGTACTCTTATCGAGACTTTGCGACTCGGTTTGGAGATGAATTCACGAAGGAAAGAAAGTCAGATTTGATCAGGCATCGGATGCGTTACGAGCATCCTCCTCAATTGGAGAACTCGCCTAACAAAGACAATTTTTTAGCGGCTTTACCCCCGATGGTTCCTCCAATTAATTTTTTGAGTCCGGGAGGAATTTATAATAAAATGCGCGCTCGAAATAATCGGAAAGTTTTGGACACCATCAAAAAAGTAATCAAGGATAATAATATCAAAGATTACATCTTTATGAATTGCTACAACCCATTTTATGCGGGTTATTTACCGAAGAATGAATTTAGTCCGTTGCTAAATATTTACCAATGCATCGATGATATTTCTCAAAATGATTATACCGTTAAGCATGGTTTTGATCTTGAAAGAAATGCGGTGCAAAATGCAGATGTGACCATCGTTACTTCTCGCGAGTTAAAAAATATTTGGAAAAAAGATGCGAACGAAATTCATATCGTGCACAATGCGGCGGACATTGATATTTTTGAAAAAACACTGAAAGAGAAATTTGACAAGCCTGCAGAGATCAAAAGTGTTGACACAGAAATAATTGGCTTCGTTGGAAACTTGGATGATTTGCGCATGAATTATCCTTTGATAAAAAAAATTGCAGAAGTTCATGCTGATAAAACTTTGTTGCTCGTCGGACCAATTAATAATACTGAAGTCTATGAATTAGGGATGGACAAAATGCCTAACATTATATTTACGGGAAGCAAAGATATTCGAAGTTTACCACCCTATCTACAAAATATGGATGTGGTAATTATTCCATTTTTGCTGAATACTTTGACCAAAAGTATTTATCCGTTAAAAATAAATGAGTACCTCGCAGCAGGCCGAGCAGTCATCGCTACCAACTTCTCAGAGGACATTCGAACATTTAAAGATGTGATTCATATTGCTGAAAGTGAAAATCAATTCGTAAATTTGATCGACCAAGCCATCGAAGAGCAAACACCAGAAAAAATCCAACAATGTGTTGACGTTGCGAACTCCAATACTTGGGAAGCAAGAGTTAAACAAGTTTGGGAAATTGTTGAAAATAAAATTTGAAATTAGTGATAAGGAATGGAGTGATTAATTTTGACGAAAAGGACTTATCACTTCTAACTCATCACTAATTTTACCAAAAAAAAATTAAACATGTTTCAGCCAAGTAAAGAAGATCGAGAAAAATACGGGATGACCAAAGCCAATCGAGTATTTGAATTGATGGCTTTAGGAATGGTGTTTTTTGCTTTAGTTGCTTTTTTCTTAAAAATACTTTTATTTTAGCGCAGTGCAACTCTCCGAGTCGTTTCAAAATATTTATTGACGACTCGAAGAACTCGTACTCCGTCGTTTCAATTATTCACCTATTTACGACTCAGAGAGTCGTACTACTTTATCAACCTCTATGAAGAACAAACCTTCCATTATTTTTGAAGATGATGATATTATTGTTTTAAATAAACCTGCTCATTATTTGACCATTCCTGATCGCTTTGTTGCGGAGCGAGCCAACCTAACTACTTTTTTAAAAGATAGATTGGAAGACGTTTTCGTCGTCCATCGTTTGGATAAAGAAACGAGTGGTGTAATTCTTTTTGCAAAAAATGCAGCAGCTCATCGGAATCTGAGTATGCAATTTGAAGCTCGAACGGTAGACAAAATTTACCTCGCCTTAGTAGAAGGAAGTGTCCACAAAGAGGAAGGAGAGATCAATCAACCGATTGCTAATAATATGCGAGACAAAGGTCGAATGATCATTGCTAGTAGAGGGAAACCTTCTTTGACGTTGTACCAAGTGATCGAGCGATTTAAAAATTATACGCTAGTCGAGGCGAATATTAAAACGGGAAGAACGCACCAAGTTAGAGTTCATTTTGAAGTGATCGGTTATCCTTTAGCCGTTGACTCTTTGTATGGACGAAAGGATGCATTTTTACTTTCAGAAGTGAAAATGAAAAAATATCGCAGAGGTAAAGATGTCATCGAGGAAAAACCTCTCATGAGTCGGACTACCCTGCACGCTGCAAAAGTTACTTTCAATCACCCTTCAACAAATGAATCGATCACCTTCGAAGCAGAACTTCCAAAAGACTTTCGAGCGGTGTTGAATCAATTAAGAAAATGGGGAATATAATTTTACTTTAAGACTTTAATGGTTCTTTGTTATTAGGTTATTACGAAATAATGTAAATTTTGGAAGCAATAATTAATAACACAATAACCTAATAACTTATTAACCTTAAAAGTCTTAAAGTAGAATTAGAAACAATAACTTCCCGTTTTATGAAAAAAGATCATTTTGTAATTATATTGTTAGGAGTTCTTTTTTACCTCCCGTTTTTAGGTGGTGTTCACCTCTTCGATTGGGATGAAATTAACTTCGCTGAAGCTGCTCGTGAAATGATTGTTTCGGGTGATTATTTTCATGTACAAATTGACTACTTACCTTTTTGGGAAAAGCCGCCATTGTTTATTTGGATGCAAGTGCTCGCGATGAAACTCTTTGGAGTAAATGAATTTGCTGCCAGATTCCCAAATGCAATTTGTGGAATCGTCACCCTATTCTTTTTATTTTCTATTGGAAAAAAACTGCATGGTCGATCCTTTGGATGGATCTGGGTTTTGACTTACTTGGGTTCTATTTTACCGCATTTATATTTTCGTTCAGGAATTATCGATCCATGGTTTAACTTACTGATTTTCAGTAGTTTATATTATTTAATTTTTACATTTTCAAAGCAAGAAAATTTCGGACAAGTAAAATCATTTTTCGATAAAAACAAAGAATTATTTTTTGGAGGAGTATTGTTAGGATTGGCAGTTTTGACCAAAGGCCCAGCTGCGATTTTGCTAGTTGGGTTGACTGGATTTGTATATTGGGTGAGTGTGAAATTCAAAATGTACTTCACCATTTCGCAACTTTTTTTTTATGGTTTTTCGGCAATTTTAGTAACTGCACTTTGGTTTGGAGTAGAATGGATGATGAATGGAAGTTGGTTTATTAAAGAATTTACAACCTATCAAATTCGCTTATTTAGCACGCCAGATGCTGGTCATGGTGGATTCCCAGGTTACCATTTTATCGTACTTTTATTGGGTTGTTTTCCAGCTTCTATTTTTGCGATTCCAGCACTTTGGAAGTCTCCTCTCCTACTCGATGGTGATTCGCAAAAATGGCAAATTGATTTTCGAAAATGGATGTTGATTTTATTTTGGGTGGTGCTGATTTTGTTTTCCATTGTTCAATCTAAAATAGTTCATTACTCTTCGCTCTGTTATTTTCCCTTGACTTATTTATCGGCCACTTATCTTTTTTCTATTACTCAGGATGAAAAAAAGCTACACTCTAAAATTATAATTGCATTGCTATTTTTCGGAATTTTGATTTCAAGTATTTTTATTGTTTTGCCTTTGGTGGGAAAAAATATTGAATTATTGAAACTACTTTTTGCAAAAGATTTATTTGCTCTGGGAAATTTAGACGCTGAAATCACTTGGTCATTTTGGGATATGATCCCTGGACTATTTCTTCTTTTCATCACTTTAATTTCCGTTTTTATTTTCTGGAAAAAAGGTTTTGGGGGAAAATATTCCTTCCGTAAAAGCATTGTTTTACTTTTTGGAGGAGGTGCTATTTTTATTACGTTGAGTTTAATATTTTTCATTAATAAAATTGAAGGGTACTCGCAAAACGCAGTTATTGAATTTTATAAATCCTTGGAAGGGGAAGATGTTTATGTGAAAAATGTTGGATTCAAAAGTTATGCTCCGCTTTTTTATACTGCAAAACGGGATGGGCTAAAAAAAGAAAATCGAAGTTATAAATGGTTGACGGAAGGTGAGATTGATCGGGAAGTTTACTTTGTAACGAAGGTGAATAATGATGGAGGGTTGAGGAAATTTGATGATATTGAGGAAGTTGGAAGGAAGAATGGGTTTATTTTCTTTAAGCGCCTCCCGTAGCTGGACTTTCCAAATCCAGTCCTCTTTCATGGTTTTTAATTATGAAAAATTCTTTATTTTTCCGAAAAAATTACCGTAAAAATTACTAGAGATTAAAAAAACCATCTTTCATTTTTTCAAATAAAAGATGGCTTTTTGATTTTGATTGGTGATTCTGGACTTGGAAAGTCCAGCTACGTTTCACTCTAATTCGGATTGCGCTTTTTCCCAATCTGACATTGCTTTTTCTAAATCCTTTTTCAAATCTTGATATTTTTCAATCTGCTTTTGTGAATCTGGTTGCTCATAGAATTCAGCAGTTGTCATTTCAACATCCCATTTAGCAATTTTTTCTTCCAATTTTTCGATCTTTCTTTCCGCATTTTGAACTGCTCTTTGAAGGCGTTTTTTGGTTTCGTAATCCAGTTCAGGTTTGTCCGCTTTTTGAGCTTCTATCGCTTTTGCCTTGGTAGCCATTTCCACTTCCCGCATATTATCCATCGCTTTTTTCTTCAAATAGAAATTAATATCTCCAAGGAATGTGTGCAATTGTTTATCTCTAAACTCTAAAGTCTTGTTAGTCAACCCTGCTAAAAAATCTCGATCATGCGAAACGACAATCATCGTCCCATCGTAATCTTGCAAAGCATTTTTTAGAATCTCCTTGGAATTGATGTCCAAGTGATTGGTCGGCTCATCCAAGACCAATAAATTGAAAGGACGAAGTAACAAACAAGCCATTGCCATTCGAGCTTTTTCCCCTCCTGAAAGTACAGAAACTTTTTTCTCCGCATCTTCCCCACTAAACATAAAAGAACCTAGAATACTTCTAACTTTTGTTCGCATTTCAGCAGGCGCTGCATTTTCCATGGTTTCGAGCAAAGTCATTTTAGAATCCAACGCTTCTGTTTGATTTTGTGCGTAGTATCCAATTTCAATATTATGGCCGAGATTAATATCGCCAGAAGTAGCTGTCAAATCATTGACTAGCATTCTAGCTAAAGTAGTTTTCCCTTGACCATTTTGTCCTACAAAAGCAATTCGATCTCCTCTGTCTAATTTGAGATTGATGTCTTTTAATATTTCTAATTCTCCATATGTTTTATGAATACCTTTTGCTTCTACTGCAACTTGACCAGAACGAGGTGCTGCTGGGAATTTTAAAACCATCGCTCGATTATCGGCAGAATCTATTTCGATTCGTTCGACTTTATCCAATTGCTTTTTCATGCTTTGCGCCATTTTAGTTTTGGTCGCTTTGGCCATGAATCGAGTAATCGTTCTTTCTTTCTCAGCAATAACTTTCTGCTGATTTTTGTAAGCTTGTTCTAGAATCTCTCTTCGTTCAATTCTTAAATTAACGAAATCAGAATAAGACGCCTTGTAATCAAACAATTTCCCCCACTCTAATTCTATGGTTCGCTTAGTCACATTGTCCAAGAATTGCTTATCGTGAGAAATAGTTATTACCGCTCCAGTATAATTTTTCAAAAACTTCTCTAGCCAAATAATAGACTCAATATCAAGGTGATTGGTCGGCTCATCCAGTAGTAGGTAATCAGGATGCTTTAAGAGCATTTTGGTCAATTCAATCCTCATTTGCCAACCACCACTAAATTCGTCGGTCAACCGGCTCATATCTGAGCTTTTGAAACCTAACCCTTTGAGCACTTTTTCAGCGTCAGCTTCCATTGACTCTCCTCCAAGAAGATGAAAACGTTCGCCAGTTTCTGATAAGTCATTTAGCAGTTCAGAATAACTATCAGATTCATAATCTGTTCGGATAGTTACTTCTTCGTTTAATTGAACTAACTTTTTTTCCAACATTTTGACTTCATCAAAAGCTGTAAGAGCTTCTTCCATGACCGTTTTCCCTTTGGGAAGGTCCATATCCTGATGAAGGTAACCGATCGTCTTCCCACCTGGTATAACAACTTTCCCCGCATCGGGGTTAACGTCACCTGCGATGACCTTCATAATAGTGGATTTACCAGATCCATTCCTTCCTACTAGACCGACTTTATCTTTCTCACCAATCACAAGATTGATTTTATCCAATAAAACTCGGTCGCCATATTTTATATAAATGTTATTTGCTGAAATCATGGGCGCAAAAGTAGCCATAGTTTTATTCACGAAATAATCTATTTCTACTTTTTAGTAATTTATTTTAAAAAATAAAAACCTTAAAAATATTGGGAAATAGTGGCATAATACATAAAAATATAAAAATTATTTTTTCATATGTTAATTATTCTATTATTACTGGCATGGTTTTTTGTTACTATATAAGTATAACTATTAAATACACAATCCATGAAAAAAAGAAAAATTTTAGGGCTTACCCTATTCCTTTTCACCTCCTTTTATTTTAACCAAGTACATGCACAAGTAGGTATAGGTACTGACTATCCAACAAATACATTACATGTAAAACCATTGAATCCAAACGAGGATCCAATTAAATTTGAAGATATGAATCAAATAATGCAAGGTGACTCTGCTTTTGTAGTAGTTGATCCTGCGTCTGGAGTGATTCGATACTTGCCCAAGAATGATTTTTTAGATTATGTTAATTTTACTTACGATTCTAGTAATACTAACGAGCTTCAAAATGCTTCTGAAGTTCCATTAAATCCAAATTTCGATGTGGATAATAATGGTTTTATAGAAGAAGATGTTCAAGAGGCAATTGAAGCTTTATCTAGTAGATTGCCAAAAGGAACATTTAAATCCATTGGTGACGCTAGAACATCAGGACTCGTCGATGGCGAATCCTTTTATACTGACCCACAGGGCGTATTTGGATGTAGCGGATGTATCATTACTCTGTACGAAGGAATGTAATCAACACTTGACAAAACTGTTTTACTGTTGAAAAGCTATTAATATACTTTTCTTTCAATAATCATTTTTCATTATTTATAGACAGTTGATATTTTAACAAACATCAACTGTCTTCTTTTTTTTCTTCAATATATCAATCTGGAATTTCTGAGATGTGAATCTCATTTATTTATATTATTAAATTTTTATCTTTTTAACTAACACATTTTAAATAGTTCTTGATTATGACTAAGAAAATTTTATTAGCACTTTCTATTTTTTGCTTCATCGGAGCAACTGTTTTTGGACAAGCCATTGAAGGTGGTGCCGGTATCATTCATGTTACAGGAGACCCGAATGATAACTTATCATTAAATACCGTTACGGTAAATGAAGGTAACATAGCTTACGATGATGTTAATCAAACAGCTTACTTCTATAATCCAGCTGGTACAGCTTATGATGGTGTCACAACGGGTACACGATGGACTGCACTTGACATTTCAAATTTAGTTGACCCAATTACAAGTATCCTAGTTACTGCAGGTGATACTGAATTAACTGCTTCCACTACTGGTGGAGTTACAACTCTATCATTTGAGTCGGATGCAACAATCTCGTATGCACCAGGAACAAGTACATTGACCTTTACAGATGTTGATGGAGATGATGTAGATGTAGACCTTACTGCTCTTGCAACCTTAACTGATGTAACTGCAGCAGATCCAAGTATCACAGTAACTAACGTTGGAACTGCAGCGGATCCTGACTATGAAGTTGGAGTAACTGGAGCAGGCATTATTGGAAATAATGGAACAGTACCAGTAACAAATGGTGCAGGTACATTAACTTGGACTGATGTAGTAACAGGTGCAGTAATTGATGGCACTACTGGCGAACTTGAATTGACAATGACTGGTGGTACTAATGTAAAAGTTGACTTAAGTACACTTCCTGAAGTTGCCAACATGGGTGATGTAACTACACAACTTGGTCTTTTAGCAGCAGGCGAAAGTGCATTGTTAAAAGCAGCTAACCTTAATACTTTTGGTATGCCAGCTACTTCAGGTTTTGGAGTAATATTCGTTATCGAGAAACCTTAATAATTCTTGATAAAAGTAACTTTAAAAAGGGAAGTTGCGTAAAAAGAGTTTCGAGGTTGTCTTTGCAAAAAGACAACTTCGAAATTCTTTTTAAAACTAACATATTATCAATTTATTCTTTGCTTTTTCAAATGAGAAAATTTAGCAAAAAATAACTAGCCTATTTTATTACGCCGGGCTTTTAAGAAATCTAATTTCATGAAAAAAATTATCCCCCTGATTTTTTCTGTTTTATATGCACTAAACTTCAACGCTCAGGCAGTTGGAGGATGGGGTACTTGTGAGTTTGCAGATGTTGCAACCATGAATGCATTTGACCCATCGACTAATGCTTATGACTGTAAAAAAGTATTCGTTCAGGCCACAAATAATCATTACTATTGGAATGGAACCATTTGGGTTCTTGTTCAAGATACTGATGATCAAAATGCTTCAGAAGTTCCTTTCACTCCAGTTGGCACAATCGTGGCTGCTGATGTCCAAGCTGCCATCGCAGAAATTGAACCTGATATCTATGGTTCTGTTGGTGTTCACTCTGATGTAGATGTAACTACTACAACTCCTTCCAGCGGTGATATTTTAGCTTGGGATGGCAGTAATTTTGTTCCACTTACTCTCGAAGCAGGAAATATTCCTTATGATAATGTAACATCAGGCTTAACTGCAACAGATGCTCAAGCGGCTATAGATGAATTAGCTGCTGGAAGTTCATCAGTAAATATTTATACTGATAATGGAACATTAGATGCCAATAGAGAAGTTTCCCTTGGAAACTTTGATTTAGAATTCAACAGCACAGGCACAGGAGATTTTTTTGTTTCTGATAATGGTACAATTGCATTTGCAGTTGAAGATGATCATGTTGGTATAGGAATAGCTTCCCCGACTAATCCTTTACATATTTATGAATCAACTGGAACGCCTGCCTCAGCAACAAATGGAACTATCTTTTTAGAAAAAGGAAATTCAGGTGGCTCACAATCTATCGTATTCCAAAGTAGAGGAAATGTTGGGAATGATTATGGGTTTATCGAATATTCAGATGACGGAAGTGGAAATGGAAGTGATTCAGAAAACTCTCTACTAGCTATAGGAGTTCAAAATGATGGACCAGGACATCCTGGTCAGGATGACATTGCAATCCTCCCTTCTGGAAATTTAGGAGTGGGAACAGTCTCTCCAGATGCGTTTTTTGATGTGGATGGTGGTAACGTTAGATTTTCTGATTATGGTGGAGGAGCTATTACAGGAACTGTTACTCAAATTTTAGGAGTAAATGTAGATGGTGATGTCATAGAAGTTGATCCTTCTACTTTAGGAGGTTCATCAGATAATATATACACAGCTGATGGTGATCTTGGAGAAGATAGAGTTGTAACTTTAGATGGAAATGATTTAACCTTAGATGGAACATCCGATGTTGTTTTTAAATCAGATGGTAAAATTGGACTTGGAATCAACTTACCGCTAAGTCCTTTACATATTAATGCTGACGGTACAGGAACAAATGGAATTATAAAAGTAGAAGGTACTGAGCCAGATATTATTTTTGATGATACAGATGGAGGATTTACAACATTTACTTTCCAAAATGCAGGAACAGGTCAAGTAGCCTTTGGAAAAAACAATTCAAATGATTTTTATATTACAAGAAACCAATCAGGATGGCAGGATGATTCTTTTGTTTTGCAGAGAAGTACGGGAAATGTAGGAATTGGTACATCAACTCCTGATGCCTTACTTGATGTAGAAGGAGGAAATGTTAGATTCTCCGATTATGGGGATGGAACTGTTACTGGTACAGCTACTCAAATTTTAGGGGTAGATATTGATGGTGATGTTATTGAAATTGCCCCTTCTACTCTTACACCAGATAACTTAGGAGATCATACTGCTGAGGAGAATGTCCAGATGATTAATTATTGGATTTCTAGTGATGGAGATGATGAAGGAATCTTTATTAAAAGTAATGGAAATGTTGGAATTGGTACTGATACTCCTAATGCATTCTTGGATGTGGCTGGTGGTCAAGTTCGATTTTCAGACTATGGTACTGGAACTTATGAAGATACTACTGCTATTTATTTATTAGGAGTAGAAGCAGATGGTGATCTAGTGGAAATGAATACAGCCAAAAATTCTAGGATATTTTATCCCCCAGCAATAGCAATAGTTGTAGATTCAGTTGGTACTGGATTTGATTTAAATTTACATGAAAGCTATACCGCTTTATTTAGTGGAGGAGGAAGCTCATTCGTTAAAAGTACGACTGCACCAGGAGCAATCCCTACTTATGCAGCAGATGAATTGTACTATTATATTTTAGATTATGATGATAGTATTTTTGACAATGTAACTATTAATGATGTTGGTATAATGGAGTACGATATAATAGCTACGGCAGTAAATAATTGTTCATTTATTAATATTGTTTTCGTTGTTAAAGAACCTTAATAATCCAATTTAGGAATGCGAATAAAATAGATTCAGAATTTTCGGTCGCTTAGTTTGTGCTTAGTTTTTGCTTTGAAAGCATGAGTTTATCTGGATAAATGATTGATTTCAAAGGGGAAAATAAGGACAAAAGAAGTAGTGTAAATTCTGAATCTATTTAGTTCGCATTCCTTAGGTATAAATCATCTAATAAAAATTTGCTCCATTAGTATTATCCTATTTCTATTTTTAAAAAATACAACAAATTAGTGCGCAACCAACTGATAATGCTTTTGGAGTGCAATGGATCTAGGCGCTGTTGCTAGTACTCAATCAAGAATAAAATATCGTATTGGGTTACAGATGATATTACTATTGTAACCACCTGTGACAAATCTTACATAAATAGACTTATAGCAGGTTTATTAAAAAAGCTAGCAAGGGCTAATTTTTATTTTATAATAACATTTTTTGGTATGATTATTTAGATTAATAAACTATATGAGAAAGTATTCTTGGATTTTAATCATTCCTCTTTTTTTCCTACAAATAAATAAAACATTCAGTCAAATCAGTTTGACTAATGATGGGCTAATGACTATTAAAGACAACCAACTGGTTCACGTTAATGGTCATATTGTCAATAAATCATCTCTTTTTTCCAATAGTGGAGACTTGAGACTGACAGGTAATTTTTGGAACGAAGCTACTGTCAATAATACTGGAAATGGAATATTGCGTTTTGTTGGGGGGCAAGCGCAAACTTTCTTTTTGATTGATTCCATGGAAGTATTCAATCTGGAAATAGATAATCCTTCGGGATTATCTTTGACCGGAGATTTTAGTCTCGCCATCTACAATGAGACAAATTTCCTTGATGGTTTGGTCACTACAAATCAAACTAACCTGATGGCTTTTCAAGCTGATGCTACTCATTTTTTTGCTAATGATACATCTCATGTAAATGGGCCAGCTACTAAGAGAGGTGTTTCTAGTTTTATTTTTCCCATTGGAAAAGGTGGGATGTATCGACCTTCTGGAATTGAAGGCGTAACCGATACCACGACTTTTATTTCTGAATATTTTAATTTCAATCATTTCGATTTAACGGCAGATGAAACTATTTATAGAGTAAGTGACGAGGAATATTGGAATTTGGATAGAAAAAGTGGTTTAGGAAATGCCAAGGTTTTATTATCATACGATGAGACGATCGGTGGATTTGATGATATTGAAGATGTTAGCTTAGGATACTTCGATAACCCTTGGACTAGAGTTGAAGCAGCGGATATTGGTACCAGCCCAATCTTTTTTGTATCAAGTAATCTCGTTTCAAAGTTTGGAGACTTTACTTTTGTCGAGAATAAATTGGATCAGCCAGCCATTTCTTTTGAAGTATTTCAAAGAAATGATTGTGCTGTTGAATTAAATTGGATTGTTCCACCAAAAACTAGAGTTGAAAATTTCGAAATTGAACTAAGTTTTGATAGTTTAACTTTTACAAAAGTCGGAGAACTACCTGGTGACTCTCTTCCCTACTCTTCCTTTGAAGTTTTAACATATTTAGACTATGAACTTTACGAAGAAAAACTTCTAACCTACAGAATAAAAGTAATTCAACCGGGTGGAGCTACTTACTATACCAATGCCGTTACAATTGAAAATAAATGTATATTCAAACATTGTTCTCTTTTTCCAAATCCAGTCAATTCAACAAAAAATATTAACCTAAGAATGACAAGTGCATTTGATCAAGTTCTCACTATTAGAATTTATGATGTACCAGGGAGACTTCTGGTAGAACAGGAAATAGAAATCAAAGCTGGAAATAGAGTTTACGAAATATATACCGCAGATTTAGATTTACCATCTTCCATGTATTTTTTAAAAATCAATCCTAGGAAAAGTTTAAAATTTGTGGTAATACACAACTAATAAAAATCTTATTTGAAATAAAAAAGGGCTTGTTGAAATTCAACAAGCCCTTTTTTATTTTTTCCAAAAAAAAATTAATTCCAAGTAATTTCCTCCGACAAATTTGCAATAACTGAAAAAACATCTCCTTTGTGTTGCATCACTTTGCTCCATAAATTTTTCTCACCTACTTTGAATAAATAATTTAAATTCATATCCGCAACCACCCATGAACCTAATTTCAATTCTTCTTTTAACTGTGATTCAGACCAGCCAGAGTAGCCGATAAAAAAACGAATATTTTCTTTAGTAATTAATTCAGTAGTTATCAGGGCTTTCAATTTTTCAAAATCTCCTCCCCAATAAACCCCCGGCATGATCTCTTGGCTATCTTCAAATAAATGACCCGCATTATGAATATAATGAATAGTATCCGTTTGCACCGGGCCACCATAACATACCGTAGAATCAATATCTGGAAAATCTGAAATCAACTCATTTATTTTCATCTTCAAGGATTTATTTAAAATAAATCCTAAGCTCCCATCATCTTCATGCTCACACATCAAAACAACAGAACGTTTAAAATTGGTATCCAGCATAAAGGGTTCCGCCAATAATACTTTACCTCGCATAATTATCTTGTCAGTCATGTTTTCTCATTTTTAGAGGTGACATAATCAATTTCTATCTGGCTTCTCGTTAGTTGATTTAATCTTGTGAAAATGTTTTTGAACAAGATCTTAAATTCAATAATAGTAGTATGTTTTTTTAGTATTTCCGCAAAGGTTGTTAAATAAAATGAAAATTAAAACTAAAAATAAATTTTCATTTTCCAAAAATAAATTTCACTATAATTATATTTTACCAAATATATTATCACAACTCATTGGTAATCAATCAATTAAAACATATTCATTATTCTCAATTTGTATTAATTCATATTCTTAAATAATTGATTAAATTAGGTACTTCGGCAAGTAGTAAAACATATATTAAAATAACTAACATACAAAGCTTTCATTTAAATTGTTTTATATATTGAACCATTTTATCTTTTTCCGGAATAATTTTATTCTTAAAAATTTCTCTTCAAGTACCTTTTTTTTGCCTCGAATTACATTAATTTTTAACAATCAGATTTGAGTTTTCTAATTAAACCTGAGGAATCAAATTATCACAAATAGAAGTGTCGGATAATCAATTAAAAATTAAAGTCCTTCTCGAATAAAATTAACCCTTTCCTTTCCTTACTTTTGCAAAAAAAAAATGTCCTCAGACAATTCAACTTCTATTAGTTTAAATAAATATATTGGCGACTCTGGTGTCTGTTCTAGACGAGAGGCTGACAAAATTATCGATGCTCAACGAGTTACGATCAATGGCGTTATCGCTAAAAAAGGCAATCGCGTGGAAGAAGACGATGTCGTAGAAATAGACGGAACGCCGCTGCAAGGAAAGGAAGAACCGATCTATTTGGCTTTCAACAAACCACCTGGAATTACTTGCACAGGTGATAAAAATGTGGAAGATAATATCATTGATTTTATTAATTATCCTAAACGGATTTTCTACGTCGGACGAATTGATAAATATTCTCAAGGGTTGATGTTTTTGACTAACGATGGAGATATTGTCAATAAAATATTGCGGGCAGGAAACCAACATGAAAAGGAATATTTAGTTACCGTCAACACTCCTGTTACCAATTCTTTTATTCAAAATATGGCTAATGGAGTTCCTATTTTGGATACTCGTACCGACAAATGTTTTGTCCAAAAAGAAAGCAATTACACTTTTAGAATTATTCTGACTCAGGGACTCAATCGGCAAATTCGAAGAATGTGTGAATACTTTGGTTACCATGTAACTAGATTAATTAGACTTCGGATTATGCATATTGAATTGGGAGATTTGCAGGAAGGAGAATTGCGAAATTTCTCAAAAAATGAGGTGCACAAATTGATGCAGCTAGTTGCTAAGTCTGAAAACTTAAGTCAAAAAATGAAGTTGCAAAGAACTAAGGACAAAGGGGAAAGTGATAAGTGATAAGTGATAAAAATAAAACCGTTTCATTAAAAAAATGAAGCGGTTCTACAACTACCTAAACTGTAAATTAAAAATGAATTTACAATACCTTTAATCTGGATAAGCTAATGCTA
>Ga0209712_10001473_pt1 | contig 20045 bp, 17 predicted proteins | sample ArcOceMetagenome_FD_187443 | JGI IMG/M metagenome (GOLD analysis project Ga0209712, IMG submission 187443) | Marine eukaryotic phytoplankton communities from Arctic Ocean - Arctic Ocean - Greenland ARC118M Metagenome (SPAdes) (version 2) | ecosystem: Environmental > Aquatic > Marine > Oceanic...
AGCGTCAGGTGTGACCATAACCATACATTTTCCAGTTGTTCCCGCTGTTGCAGTTTCTGGAGTAAGTTTAGTTTCAACACCACTTTCTTTTAGGTTATTTAAATAGAACTTTCCAGTTTCATCATTTGCAACTTTACAAGAATAAAAAGATTTTCCACCAAACTGAGAAATACCAATCATTGTATTGGCAGCTGAGCCCCCACATTGTTTTTTCTCAACTTCAATATTTTCTTTTGTTAAAGCGGCCGCTAATTGTGTTTGTCGATCTTCTTCAACTAAAGTCATTAAACCTTTCTCTACATTATTGGCCTTAAAGAACTCTTCAGTAACTTTAAACTCCATATCTACAAGGGCATTACCTATGCCATAAACGTCAAATTTCATCTCATTTCCTTTGATTATAAAAGATAATAGTATAGCTAATTTATCTTGAATGCCAATCAAAAAAAAAGCCTATGCAATGCATAAGCTTCTTCCTAATAAACTAACAATTAGACTTAAATATTGAAAATTTTTCTGAATTTATTTTGAACAGTAGTAGTGTTACCAGATCCATATCTATTTAATAGATCAATCATTGTATTTTTTGCTTCACTAAAACTAACACCTCTAATTTTAGAAGCTTCACTTACTAAAGAGATATTTTGAGCAGTTTGATTAGCATCATTTTCTATGCTTAATATTTCTAATGCGGCATTAACAACAACAGCTAGTCTTGTGTTTGATCTTTTTGAATTAACTATTGTATTAAATAATGTTCTAGCTTCAGTAGTGCTACCAGTTCCAACAGATGTTAGGACTTGGTTAAACTCAACCATTAAATTAATAGCATCGATACCAGATCTTAAGCTTAAATCTGCTAGCATATTAAAGTTTTGAATACCTTGATCAGCATCGTTTTCAATTCTTATATTTTCACTAAGTTGTTGTGAGAGATTAATTGGAGAAATATTTGTTCTAGCACTTGCTTCCATTACTGAGTTAAATCCAAATCTAGCGTCCGTTGTGTTTCCACTACCTGTAGCAGAGAGTATAATAATAAAACTATCTACCCCTTCTCTTAACCTTACAGAACCAGAATTTACATAATTCATAATAATATCAAAATTTTCTTCTGCTTGAACAGAATCACCTTCAGCATCTTCAAGATTTCTTAAAGCTTGGTATCTACTCATAGGATTTGGATTAGTATTAATTGGATCAATATCAACAGGTCCATCTTGTCCATCACTTGGTGGATTAACAATAACATCATCGAATTTCACACAAGACAGATCTTCCTTTGGAAGCATGTGATTTCTTTCATATCCCTTTTGAGTTCTTTTACAAGCTCTTATTGCATCTCTACAAACTGGAGCTGTGAATGTATTTTGACCAAGAACGGATCCTTGGTATTGAAGTTCAACTGTACAATCTGCCACTGCTGCAAAAGAGCTAAAGGCCATAACTGATAATAATAATGTTTTTTTCATGAGAGTGATTCCTTGCATAGAGGTAAATAAGTAAATAACAATAAACAGATAACACAGTGCTGTATTTTTTAATAGACTGGTTGTACAGATTACATTATGGATTCAAATAAACATCATACCTTGTAGATTTTCCAGTAATTTGCATTGTAGGATTTTCAAGAATTGGTAGCGCCTTAACTGATCTCTTTATTACGAGACGCCTAGATTTCGATTTAAGGATTTTGGCAATCTTATCAGCATCGAGATCTTTACCAACAACCGTTCGGAATATACGCATCTCTTTTTTTGGTAGTGTTTTCTCATTTTTTTCATCTCCATACATTGGGTCAAAATATACAACATCAACATCTCGATTAAAATTAACAGCAGAATCATAATGAAACTCAATATCAACATCGCTAAGAGATATCGTATTAATAGCAAGAATGGCCGCAATTGGATTTCTTTCATAGGCCATAACTTTACAGCCAAATGAATGGATTAAAAGAGAATCAACTAACATTCCAGCAGTAGCATCTAAAACAAGTGGTTTAGGAGCTCCCTTTTTAAGACCTAAAGCCCGACCAAGTGGTTCTTTATAAATGGAATTTTTAAAGAAAAACTTCGTATGATAATCAAGAACAGATTCAACATTAGTGAATACCGAGTTTGAATAAGGAGAGGTTAACATAATACGATCATCAACAATTTCGAAGTCAATATTTATGTCTAAGTTTTGTTTAAAAATCTCAAATACGTTGCTAAAGCGAACCTCAATCTCGTCAAAAGTTAATTCCATATTATTTTCTAAAAATTGCATAAACAAATACTAGCAACTATGGTACATTTTTACCAAATTTTATATAATAAAAAGACACACTTATACTAGGAAAGATGTATGACAAGCCCAAGAGAAGATTATCCTTTTTATATTGGAACAAGTGATGATGACATTCAGGCAATGCTAAAAGAATTAGGATTAAATAAATTAGAGGATTTATATTCTCATATTGATCCAGAGTTTCTTTTAGATGAGATGAAACTTCCAAAGCATTTAGAAGCAACTCAATTAAAAACTCATATGCAAGAAGTAGCAAACAAAAATAAAAAAATGGTTAGTTTCCTTGGTGATGGGCTTCAAAATTTCACAATCCCCAAAATTGTTGAAAAGGTATGTGGAATAAGAGGACTAACAACGGCCTACACTCCTTATCAACCAGAGAGAAGCCAAGGTACTTTAGAAACACTTTGGATTTACCAATCTGCTATTTCGCAAATCACGGGATTTGAGGCCATAAATGCTTCTCTTTATGAGAGATCAACCTGTTTATATGAAGCTCTTACATGTGCTACAAGAATCGTAAAAAAATCAGACACAGTAATTGTTGCAGAATCTATTTATCCTGGCGATAAGGAAGTTTTAAACACGCAAAGTATGGAAACATATTTAAATATTAAATATGCTCCTATAAATCCAGAAACAGGAAAGACTGACTTAAATGAATTAAAAAAACTAATAGCAGCAACTGAAAAATTAGCTGCGATAGCACTCCCTCAAATTAATTCATTTGGTTGTATAGAAGACTTTGATGAAGTTACTAATATAGCTCATGAAAATAAATTACAAATGATAGCTATTGTTGAACCTATTTCCCTTTCTAATACAGGGCTTAAAGAACCTTCGAAATGGGGAAATGGAGAAGGTGCAGATTTACTAGTAGCTGAAGGCCAACACTTAACACTTGACCCAAACTACGGTGGTCCGGGTTTAGGAATCTTTGGGATTCGCTATAACGAAAAAAATAAGACTGCAATTAGAAGTGCAGCAGGAAGATTTATCGGTAAGGCCAAAGATGAAATTGGGCGCGACTGTAAAGCTATTATACTAGCAACAAGAGAGCAGCATATTCGCCGAGAAAAAGCGACTTCAAACATTTGCTCTAATCAATCATTTGTTGCCAGTGCTTGTGGAGCATCACTTTTAAACAGAGGCCATGTTGGCCTTCAAACTCAGTATAATAAAGCCCGTGATATTACTTTAACTTGTGCCCAGGAACTTACAAAGTTTGAAGGTGTAGAGTTAAAGTTTAATACTCCTTTTTTCAATGAGTTTACTCTGTCCATCCAAACAGACTTAAAACAATTAATGATACAGGCCAGACAAGAAGGTTTTGAAATTGGAGTTGATGTAACAAATAGATGTAATATAAATGAAAATTTATTGTTAGTCAGTTTGAGTGATAAGCATACTCTCCATGAAGTTAATGAACTTGTTAGATTTTTTGAAAAGCATTTCAAGAAAGGATCTATTTCAGGTAATGTTCCAGGTATTAGAGAAAACTCTAGAAGAATTTCTAAATATAATATTCCAGCCTTTGATATGGAAACACTTTATACTTATTACTCAAAACTAGGAAAACAGAACCTAAGTCCTGATGAAGGAATCTACCCTCTTGGTAGTTGCACAATGAAATATAACCCAGAGATTAATGACTGGGCCGCAAATATTCCAGAATTTAGATTAACACATCCCCAAAGCCACGCGCAGGATGTTCAAGGTAACTTAGAAATATTCTATGAAATACAAAGATGGTTTAAAGAAATCACAGGTCTACCAGCTGTTGCTATACAGCCCTTAGCTGGAGCACAAGGAGAACTCGTTGGTCTAAAAATGTTTCAAGCGTACCACCGAGATAATAATGAAGAAGATCAAAGAAATATAGTTTTAATTCCAAGATCTGCTCATGGGACCAATCCAGCTACTGCAACAATGGCGGGATTTATAACAAAGAAAGTTGATGGAAAACAAATTGGTATTGTAACTATAGAAGCAACAGAATCAGGTAAAATAAATTTAGAACAATTCAAAGAGCTAGTTAAGGAACATAACACAAATATTGCAGGTGTTATGATTACGAACCCAAATACTGGAGGAATCTTTGAATCTGACTTTAAAAAGATTAGTGATTTAATACACGATGTTGGAGGCCTTGTTTATATGGACGGGGCCAACATGAATGCGATTGCTGGTTGGGTTGATTTAAATAAGCTTGGTGTAGATGCAGTTCATAACAATCTTCATAAGACTTGGTCTATTCCTCATGGAGGGGGTGGACCAGGCGACGCAATTGTAGCTGTTAGTGAAAGATTAATTGATTATATTCCTGGAACCCAAATATCTAAAGATGGGGATGAATTCATAATGAACAAACCTTTAATGTCTATTGGATCATTTCACAGACATCATGGAAATTTTGCCCATAAAGTACGCTGTTATACATATCTTCGCGCCTTAGGCCGTGATGGAATAAAAAAGATGAGTGCAGTAGCAGTTCTAAGTGCTAGATACCTATATAAAAAATTAAATACAACTTACCCAGTTCTTCCTGTTGGTTCTGAATCAACACCAAGGATGCATGAATTCATTCTTACATTAAGTGATGAAACATTTGAGAAAGTTGCAAAGTCTGGAACCCCCAAAGCTCAAACAATTGCAAAAGTTGGAAAACTATTTTTAGATTTTGGTTTTCATGCACCCACTGTGGCCTTCCCAGAAGTGTATGGACTAATGCTTGAGCCTACAGAATCATTTAGTAAAGATGAGCTTGATGGATTTTGTGAAGTTGTAAAAACAATTCATAGAATGATTGATGAGTATCCAGAAATTTTGAAGACTGTTCCACACTTCACACCAATAGATAAAGTTGATGAGGTACAGGCCAACAAGAATCCTATCCTTACACAGGCATTTACAGAAACATTACCTGAAGTACTCGAAGATAGAGTTAACGCAGATAAATTAAGAAATATGTCACAAACGGAAATTATTGAACAAATTCTGATTGCACATAAAGAAAAACTAGCTAATTCAAAAACGAGTTAAGCTTTAAAGAGGAATTTAAATATAAAATGAAATGGCAAGAGATTATTAATAGAGACGAGTTTATAAGTTTATGTGAAAAGATTTGTATAAACGACCAAGCAAGATATTCATTAATATATGGTATGGCGCTTGATATGGATAAATTTGGCTCAAACCTTATGCTAAAGTTTGGTGAAGAAGCAATTGCCTTTCAAACAAATGCTACAAAGGCCATGGTAATAACAGACTTAAAACAGCCTAGTGCAGCGGCCTTAGGTCTTTGGCTTGAATCTAATAAAGCAGTAAAAGAAATTGTCGGATCTAAGGATACTATAAATTTAATTTTAGATCATATGAGATCTACTAATCCCGGTTATCCTGAACTCATTATGGATCAGAGAGTTTATCGTATTGATAAAGTTAAATTCAACACAGAAACAAAAAATAAGTTAATAAAAGCAGAAGAAGTTCATAAAAAAATAGTTAAGGATTGGTTTGAACAATTCTTAATAGATGCATTCATTGATACTAATCCATCAAAAGAAAAGATTGAGGCATTAGCTACTTCAAGACTAGAAAATGATGAAGTATATTTACTAATTAAAGATGGTAATCCAGTCAGTATGGCCTGCTCAAGTAGACCGACTAAAGATGCTATAACTGTGAATGGAGTTTTTACTCCTATAGAACACAGAGCAAATGGTCTGGCCTCTGAGACCGTTGCACGACTTTCATCAAAGCTTTTAACAGACTATAAATATTGTAGTTTATATACGGATTTATCAAATCCTACATCAAACAAAATATATCAAAGAGTTGGATATTACACAGTTTGTGATTCTCTTCACTATAAACTAAGAGAATAAACTTAAAAATAATTTCATTCAATTTGGACGGTATTTAATTTATTTAAAAACCTTGGTAACTCTAAGACAAAAGAAGTATTTCCTTTATATAACTCATAATAAATATCTCCACCATGTCTTTTGGCCATTTTCTTTGCAATACTTAAACCAAGACCCGTCCCCTTACCAACTACTTTTGATGTAAAAAAAGGATCAAAGATTTTATCTTGATTTTCTTCACTAATACCAGCTCCAGAATCAACACATCTTATTACAATAGACTTATAACTCAATTCGCTATTAACAGAAATCCACCTTTTATTCTTTTCAGATTTTTCAGAAATCTCATCAATACTATTAGCAATAAAAATCATAAGTATTTGTTCAATTTGGATTTTAACTCCATATGCTTCTATGTTACTAGAATTATCAAAGCTAATATTTATTTCATTATTAGTGATTGTACCCTGGAATAAAACAAGGGCATTTTCTAAAATATCGGAAATTTTAAACTTTTCTATATCTAATTTTTGAGAATCTGAAGACAAAGATTTTACTGATGCTACTATTTTAGAAATCCTATCGATACCGCTATCTAAATTTTTAATATGCTTCTCTATTTTTTCTAAGTCAACTTTATCACCTTTGAAAATTTGCCTTTTAAGTATACTCACTGAACCAGTTAAAATAGTTAAAGGATTATTTATTTCATGGGCCATAGCTGCAGACATTGTGCCAATAGAGATCAATTTTTCTTCTTGTATTTTTCTTTTATTTTGTTCTTCTATATTATTTAAAAAACCTTTTCTTTGTCTTTCATTAAAATTTACAATATAGGTAATTACAAATAAGGGCATAAGGAGATAAAAAATTCTTGCACTGATAGGAACTAGCTGTAATTGAGTTAAAGCGTATTCAGGATCTTGAACGTGAGCAAAACCTAAAGCAATCATTAAAACTGTCATATAGACAGTTAAGCCGATCATCTCTTTAACAGATAAAAACAAAGCTGCAAAGACTGGAATAAGATATATCCAATTAGTAGTTACACCAAAAGCTCCGCCCACTGTATAGGCCCTATAAACTAAAGCTGGAACTGCAAAATATATAATAACTCTTCCAACTAGGTTTGGGTTTCTATACTTAGTAACGTATCTATAAGCGAAGCCTATAAATGCGATTAAAAGACATATGATACTAAGACTTAGAAGACTGGACTTGTGCCCAAAGATAGTAATCACTAGTTGGGTTAACCCAATTATAAACATTCCTAGCATAACACGGCTTAGGATGAGTAATCTTAAGTTTTCATCTTGGGTTTGAATTTTACTTAACATATAAATCTCTTTTAAGTTTCTGAGTTATAAAATTGCATTCCTATCTTGAAACTTGTTCTTGTTTCATCGGCTTCTCTTACACTTCTAACAATTGACAGCATTGGAGAATCAAGGATATTTGAATCAAACGAAAAGATTTCTATAATATCTGATTTTGCATATCTTTCTTCGTTAAAACATATAACGCCAAGACCTCCACGAGAAAGATCAAATAGTTCATGAGTTTCTTGTTCTTGATCAGAACCTTGAACTCTCATACTAATCATTTTTCCTTTTTGAGGTCTTGCCCGAGGTGCATCTCTTTTCTCAGCAAATTTAGCATCTTCTTCATCTAAACTTATAAAACTAAGTTCTGTTTCAAAAATATTTTTATCTCTTTGCGATTGCTCATATTCCTCTTGAGTCTTAGAGGACATAGTAGTTGAAGTGTGATCCGTTTTTGTTTTAGCTTTAACTTTTGTAGTTTGATGATCAGTTTTTCCTTTACCAACCATAGAAGTTGATAAGTTATCAGATGTCGCTGTTTTACCTGACATACTGGTACTTAAATTATCTGTACTAGCATTCCCTCTTAAACTTGTGGCAAGTTTATCTGTTCCAGCACTAGCACCACTAAATGATTCACCCATATGATCAGTTCCATCTACTGTTCCAGAAAGGTTAACATCTTTCATATGTTCAACTGTAGAATCATGAACATCATACTCAGTAGAAATATGCTCTCGTTCAGAATCAAGCTCGAAGTTTTCATTAGTAAAAGATTCAGTTACCCCTTCAACAACCGTTGCTTTGCTCATTTCATTAGGTAGAAAAGTATCATGAAGACTCGCATGAAAATCATCACCTTCCAAATCATCAAGCACTTTAATTTCTTCTGGAGCTTGAAGAAGTATTTTTTTATTATCTATTGACGATTTTTGTCCTTTGAAAATAAATTTGAGATCTGAACAGTAAAAATAGATATGAGATTCCATAAAATTTGGCTCTTCTTCGATATAAGTAAAAGAAAGAATATCACTCTCTAAATCATAGCTATCAAATTTAACTTTAATAATTTCTCTTTCACTAGTAGATAAGTTTACTTGCCACAAAGTAATATCATCAGCAACAGTTGAGAGTTTATCAAAATAGGACTTAAAGTCTTGAATTGATTCAGTTTTTGTAATCGTTTTCATTAGTGAAATTATATCATGGAATAATAAAATTCTTACAAGAGGAAAATAAATTTACTTTATCAGATCTTTTTACTTAACTAATAAATAAGATAGTCAGCTACATTCCCGAATAATGGATCTGCAACCTTAAGAGCTTCCCATTCAGATTGATTATATAGAGCTCGATCAACAAATTTAAAAAGAATACTATTACCTTTTAAATACCTATTTATTCCATCAAAGAAGTCACTATGGAACGAGCCTACTACAAGAAACCGATATTTATAACGTGAAAGGTCATTCAATTTTGAAGTAATTATCGCATCTGTATAATGCTGAGCCAGAAAGTATTTTTTTAGAGTTATTGGATCAGCATGACCACCCATAGCGATCTCAAATCTTTTGAAATAGTTTACTGTTGGTTTGAACCAAAGAGCTGGAATGTCATCAGTACTTAATGTAGAATCTCCATTATCCATTAGTTTCTTCTTAACGGCCCTAGTTGCATTAGTAGCAATCAATTGACCATCAAGTCTTAATACATTATCAATAATTGTTCTATATTCTAAATGTTTACTAGAGCTTCCAGGAATTGCTCTTAGTATAAACTGATCCCAAGTAATGTCTTTAGCTTTATAAGTGTTAATAGCAAGATCTAAATCATTTTGATATTTGTACTCAAAAAATTCCCAACCGAAACTAAAAGAACCTTGAAGATTTTGATTCGTTATAATTAAATCAATAATCTTTGCTTGATTATTTTGAACAACAGCATTGTAATGATGCTCGCCTAAAGTAATATTAAATTGATCAGTAGGAATCGCTTTTAAAAACTCTACCTGAGTAATTTCTTTTTGATCTTTAAGTGAATAAATTCCAGCAATACTTACCGCCGGTATAAATAAAATAATTATTAAAAATAATTTCATACGAATCCTTATCTTGAAGGCTATTATATATAAGAAATATCTGTAAGTCATATTGTTATTTCAGAGCTAAGTCACTGAAAAGAAGGGCTTTAAGGTCACAGAATAAATCATTTAAAAAGCGCTCTTCCCAGCCACTAGTCTTTAAAAATTTCTTTTTAGAAAAGAAAAGCATTAAAGCTCCCATTCTCATAAATATAATTTTTTCTGCTTTAAGTTTCGCGGACTCATAATTGAGGTTAAAACTCTTCTCAATAGAGACAGCTAAAATATCAATGCTTATTTTTTCAACATCCCTAATGATCTCGCCTATCATATTATCTGAATCATGTTCGGTGAAGTATAGTTTTAAAATTGAAGGTTTCTTTTGAATTCTATCAATCATCTCTAATGAATAATTTCCAATATATGAAATCAAATCATTTTCATCTTCATAAATTTTCAAACCAGAAATATTAGAAAAGTCTTTTGCATATTCATTTAATGAATACTTCAAAACCTCGTCAATATTCTTACCAATATATTTATATATCCAGCCTCTACTAATTCCAGAGCGTTTAGAGACTTGGCTAATTGTAATTTTCTCAGCACCAAAATCAGCTACAAGCCTAAAACAAACTTCGATAATGTTTTGATATTTAAGATTTTTCGAAGAATCCATTAATGATCGATTCGTTTTATATTTGATAAGAGTTTATCAATTTCACTATTTGGAAATTGTCTATAGTCAAAGTATGGTGTTTTGAAAATATTCTTTGCTAGACCTTCATCTAACTTCCAGCTCTCTTTTCCAGACAAAATAATAATAGTTGAATCTTGAATTACTTTTTTTGAAAATGAAATAGAAGCATTACATTTTTTTGTTAATAGAATAGTATCTCGGTAGTTCTGCCAAGAATCAGTCACAGGATTAAAGTGAAAGCAGATTTTGGCATAAATGCTAAAAATCTTTCTCCAATGATTACCACATTCAGATATTATGAAAGGGATTTCATTCATTTTAAGATTTTTAAGCCCTCTTTTTTTTATATATTGCTCTAAGTTAGGTCTATTAGGAATGTAGAGAGTAATATGCATTATTTTTTAGCTTTAAGTTCTTCAATCAATTCTTTTATCCTATCCGCTTCAATTTTTTTAACAAGACCTTTTGGCTTCTTAACAAGAGCAAATTTATTTGAAAATAATTTTTGAAGTTCACTAAAATCACCTTGGTAAGTTTTAGCATAAATGGAATCAGTTAACTCTCCAAAGTAAGCTAATATCTTAGAAGATAATTCTGGAAGGTATGGCTTAAAAAGACAACCAAGTGTAAAAGCATAAATTGCTGAATGGGCAATTGTTTCTGCAGCCGCTGCATCATCTTCTTTTATCTGTGCCCAAGGAGCACGGTCAGAAAAGTATGTATTTGCAACCTGACCTAGGGCCATTATATGCTCAAGGCCTTTTTTGATTTGAACCTTATCAAGATGCTCATGATATTCTTTAATATTATTTTGTAAGTATTTAAATGAGTCAGATTTAAAGAATGAATCAAAGTATCTAGCTTCAATCCCATCGGTCCAGTTTTTATAAAAGAAAGTTAAACAACGATTAACAAAGTTACCAATATTATTTGCTAACTCATTATTAATTTTTGCTTCAAAACCATTCCACGTGAAACTAGAGTCATTCGTTTCAGGTATTAAAGTTGTTAGATAGTATCTTAGACCGTCTGAGCCGAATTCATTAATTGCTTTTTCCGAATCAATATACCAACCACTTGATTTAGAAAACTGCTTACCTTCTAAATTTACATATTGATTTGCTGGTAAAACATTTACAGCATTTGCTTTTCCTGAAGCTAAACACATCATAGGAAAAATGATTGCATGAAAAATGATATTATCTTTACCTATGAAATTTGTAATTTCAGTATCTTCATTTTGCCACCAATCTTTTAAATAATCTTGATCAGATCCAGACTCTTTTAAGAATTGTTTAGTATTACTTACATAGCCTATTGGAGCATCAAACCATACGTATAGCTTTTTGCCGATCGCATCAGGAATAGGAACATCAATTCCCCAGTCAAGATCTCTTGTAATTGCACGATCAACCATTTCTTCTTTTGTTAAAGAATCCACAAAGGATGCTACAGTCTTTCTCCAAGAGTCTTTTTGGCTTTCAAACCAATCTCTATATTCTTTATGGAATTTAGATAAAACTAAATACCACTGGTCAACGGACTTAACTTCTATATCTGTAGATTCACAGAATTTACAAACTGGTTTAATAAGTTTTACTGCATCAATCCAGGTTCCACACTTTGGGCATTCATCTCCGCGGGCATGCTCAAAACCACATTCGTAACACTCACCTTCGACATATCTATCTGGCAGATAATTAGAACAACTTTGACACTGTAATTGATCTTCAGCTCTTTTTTCAATAAATCCTTTTTCATTTAAATCTTTAAACCAGGTTAATACTTCTTTTTTATGGTAATCAGCTGAGGTTTGCCCAAAGAAATCAAATTCTATATTATATTTTGAAAATAAGTCTTTATGAGTTTCATTCCAGTTATTTACGTAATCCTGATAAGACTTTTTAGCTTTAGCAGCATTTTGCATGATCGCTACACCATGTTCATCAGATCCACTAATATGCATAACTTCATGACCTTGGAGTCTTCTATGGCGACAATAGATATCGGCTGGAAGATAAACTCCTGCGATATGTCCAAAGTGAATTGGCCCGTTTGCATATGGTAGAGCAGATGTGACTAAGTGCTTCATTATAATCCTTATTAGATACTATTAAACGAATATATTTTGTGTATTTTTACCATATTAAACATAAATTTTCTAACCTTTTGACATTATTAGGTGTTATAAGAAAATTATGCATAAAGATTATACTCAAAAGATATTAACAGAAATGACCGAAGAGAAAAAACTTTGGGCCCTCTATAAGCTTGCAAGCTTCATACAAGAAAAAAGCCATAAAATTGATAATTCTCATTTCTTGAAACTTAAAAAGTATCATCAATACTTAAATGACAGTGAATTTGAAAAGATCCAAAAGATTAATAAAGAATTTAATAAAGTAAAAGCTATTGATTACCAGTTCGAAGTCTATTTAATGAATCTTGAAAGGTTTTTAGGTCAATCAAAAAAAGAATATGAGTTCCTCGTTTCAACTGGAGACAAAAGAAGTAAATCTAAAAATTTTCAAATCATATGTGTACTAGACTCAATAAGAAGTGCCCATAATGTAGGATCATTCTTTCGAAATGCCGAGTGCTTTGGATGTGAATCTTTAATTCTTGGTGGACTTACACCAACTCCAGAATTGCCTCAAGTACAAAAAACGGCCATGGGATGTGACCTTTCAATCAATTGGCTTTATGAAAAAGATTTAAATTTAAAAATAAAAGAATTAAAAGATATTGACTACACAATCTGGGCAGTAGAGACATCAAACAAGGCGATACATCTTAATGATTTAACAACTGCCCCTGAAAAGCTAGTTCTAATATTTGGCCATGAACAGCATGGTATATCTAAAGAGTTATTGGATATGAGTGATAATATAATTGATATAGATTTATATGGTACGAAGAATTCACTAAATGTGGCCGTAAGTCAGGCCGTTGCACTAAATAAAATTACTTCTTTGTTGTAAACTGTTCATCTAAGCTATTAGAAAAAACTTTATTCAGCTTATCTTTAACAGCATTAGCATCATTATGATCAAGGATACCTTCATTGAAAAGCAGGTCTTCTAAAGTTGTCTCTTTGCTAGATTTTTGAATTTGACCACCACGGGCCAAGAACTCTTCAACTGTTTCGCTATTCATAAGATTCCTTGATAGTAATATAGGCACAACCTAGCATAAGAATCTTCATTTTCAAGCTTATTTAGTAATTTATTTCAATTAGATGAAGTCCACAGGCCCGGGCTTTTCCTAAAGTAATTATCTTAGAAGAATCGAGGTAAGAGCCAATATCGTCAATCTTAAGTTGACCAGTACCAACTTTAAAAAGATAGTCCATAATCTTCCTTACCATATACTTTAAGAATCCATTACCAACAATCTTCAGATAATAAACATCGTTACATAAAGGAGAAAAACTTGCTTTTAAGATTTCACATTCAAAAATAGTCCGGTTTGGATTTGGCCTTCTAGAACCAGGAACGTGGAAATTTGAAAAATCATGAGACCCAATAAAATCTTTACAAGCAAGACTCATTTTATCAATATCAATAGTTTCTTTTGAAAAGTAAACGATATCATTTAGCGTTCCAATAGGATCTGTAGAGGAAAAGTAATAGTGATACTCTTTTGAAGTAGAACCAGTTGTAGGATTAAAATCTTCATTACAAAATTCAATATTTCTAACAGTAATAGTATTTGGTAACTTGAAGTTTAAACCTTGCTTTAAATTACCTGGTTCAATATTTTTTGGTAATCCAACTTTTAGAACTTGTCCTTTAGCATGAACACCGCCATCAGTTCTACTAGCAGCAATAACTTTAATATTTTGGTAGTTAACTATATCTTTGAGAACTTTTTCTAATGTTTCTTGAACTGAATTTGGATTTTCTGTTTGAAACTGCCAACCACAGAAGTTAGCGCCATTGTATGAAATAATTATTTTGTAAAAAATCATTGATTAAATAAATGTGGCCACAAATAAATGCGACCACAATATTAATTATTTTTCTATGTTTGCACCAACAACAGCTGCCATTTGCATCATGTCGATAGTGTCACCCTCTTTCATGCTAGTAAGGTTAGTTAACTTACCTGACTTACTTGTAGAGTTAGTGTTTTTGAATATTGATAGTAAAGTTGCGTCAGCAACAATAAATTTACCAGCATTTTCAGCTTTACCATTTTCAGTCTTAGTTTGTAATCCGTTAGACTTGATATAATCCCAAAGTTTCTTTGTGATTTCTGTTCTTGGTAATTCAGTTTCTTTTAACATTGCTGCTAATTCTGATTTTAATTTAACTGGTTTTTTTAAACCTTTAGCTTCAGCCATTTTACATTCCTTTGTGTTTTAAATATGTGTTATAGGAATTAGACACTGTTTATTAAATAATTAAAAGAAGAATCGTCAATAAATGGTTAAATACCGGATCGTGTCATCAAAAAAATCAATAACACGAAAAGTCATAAGAATTTTTAAAATTAATTTATATTAAGTTGATAGGGTAAAAGCATATACGTTCCATCTTTAAACTTAGAAACACTTTTAACATTTTTAATAAATTCGGAAGATGCCTTATTAAAAAATGGTATTTCAACTCCATAGCTAATTCTAATTTGAGATAATAAATTATTTATAAAAGAGTTAAACTGTTTAACCTTTGGAAAAATTTCAACAGTAGGTTTCTCTAGCTTTAAATCAGCTGCAAGAGCTTTAATAGTATCGTTTAAACTTCCAAGCTGGTCAACTAGACCAATCTCTAATGCTGCAGTTCCTGACCAGACTCTCCCCTGTGCAATTTGATCAACAGTATTTATATCAAGTTTTCTGCCGGTACTCACAACTTTGATAAAATCTCCATATATCTTTACTACATTTCTTTGGATAATTTCTCTCTCTATTGGAGTCATGATTTTATTTGGTTCACCAATGTCAGCAAAAGAGTGGGTTTTAACATTATCGAACGTAACTCCAAGCTTGTTATTAAAAAACTTTTTAGAGTTAAATAAAACGCCAAAAACACCAATCGATCCTGTAATTGTATTAGGATGTGCAAATATTTTTTTACTTCCGGCTGCTACGTAGTACCCTCCACTGGCCGCATAATCACCGAAGGAAGAATAGACTGTTTTCACTTTACTTACTTCAACTACTTCAGACCAAATAACATCAGATGCCAGTGCAGAACCTCCAGGACTATTAATCCTTAGAACAATACCTGCTATATCTTTATCCATCTTAGCTGCTCTAAGCGCCTTAACTATATTCCTGCTACCAACTGAATCATCTCCATTACTAGAACCATCAACAATCTCACCACTCATAAAAATCAAAGCTAATTTTTTCTTTGTCTTTATTATCTTCTTTTTATCCATTTTTAGAATAGTTTTAATCGATTTTTTACCAATATAGCCATTTACAGAAACCATAGGTGTCTTATTTTCTTTTATGTCAATATTTGCAAGCTTATAAACCTCGGCTAAAACATCACTTTCAATTTTTAAACCATTAATGAACCCTAGTTTTTTAGCTTCTAATATATCTTCAAGTTTCATTTCATTGGCAGTCAACTCAATAGTTTCTTTAGAAATATTTCTAGAGCTAGTAATAGAAGAAGAGAATTCAAGCCAAAGGTCAGAAACTAACTTCTTGTTTTGTAGTGAATTTTCTTTACTCATTTTATCAAATATAAATGGCTCTATAGCTGATTTAAATTTACCAACTCTAAATATTTCAGGAACTAACTCTAACTTAGCAAGCAATCCTTTAAAGAATAAAGGAGAAACTGAAAAGCCATTGAATTCAATACTACCAGTTTTATGTAAGTATATTTTGTCAGAAACCGAGGCCAGGTAATAAGTTTTTTCATTAAAGCTATCACCAAAAGCTACAATAAACTTCTTAGATTTCTTAAATTCTAAAAGAGTGGTACGAATAGATTTCAGTGTAGACCACCCAGCAGAGATATTTGATAGGTTTATATATATACCTTTAATCTTTTCATCAGTAGATGCTTCTATAATTGCTTTATTTATATTATAGAGACCAGTCCCGTGATTAAATGCAGAAGAAAAAATAGGATCAATGACTCCAACAAAGTTATTTTCACTATATTCATTAATCTTATAATTTAAAGAAAGCTTTAAGACTTTATCTTTATTTTGATTTTTTGACTTTAACTCTTTATCTATTGCAGTACCCGACAAACCGACTATGCCAAGTACTAGAAGGACTAGAAGTCCAAAAGATAAAAAGCTTCCAAATACGACACCCACAGAAGTGGCAAAAATATATTTAATAAAGGATTTCATGTTGTTAATTTTATCTTGATATAAAACTTTGTCTACATATTAATATGTTTTATTCGATAAGTTTTTTAAACTTTAGCAGGAAACAAGTATTTAATGAGTCATTATCAATCTCTATTTTACCATTATGGTTTTCAATAATACCTTTAGCAATTGATAATCCTAGTCCAGTGCCTTCGCCGACTTCTTTTGTAGTAAAAAAAGGATCAAAGAGTTTTTCTTGAGCATCCAGAGGGATACCGCTTCCAGAATCACAAATTCTTAACTCTACGAATTCACAATTTTCTTCGATTGATACTTTAACCCAGCGCTCCTTAAGATCTTTTGTGGCATCAATTGCATTATTAATGAGGTTTATTATAACTTGCTCAAGCTCAATTTCATTACATAAAATACTGCAGTTTGAATTAGAGACTAAGGTAATTGGTGTTTGAAGCTTTTTTGCTTTGAATTCAGCTAAAGAGATGGCCTCTTCTACAACATTTTGAAATACGATTGTCTCATGTTTAGCTCCGTCACTTGCTCTTGAAAACTTTTTTAAGTTTTTAACAATTTTATTAATACGATTACAAGACTTTGAAATTTTTAAAATTCTTTGTTCTATTTTTTCTGGATCATTTATAAACTGCTTTATTAATCCTAAATTTCCCATAATTATAGCAAGTGGATTATTAATTTCATGAGCAATCCCTGCTGATAATTCACCTAAGCTTGCTAATTTTGATTGTTGAATACCTTTAACTCTTTCATATTCATAGTTTATTTCAATCTCTTTTCTAAAATTAATATCTTGAATTGTACCTGAGAGCTTTACAATTTTTCCATCGACATAAATAGGTTTTCCATTAGTATAAACCCAAAAGACTTTACCCTTTGCTGTTTGCGCTTGAACTTCAAGAGAGTAGCTCTCACCAAACTCAATGGCTCTTTGGATTGCATTGTCAACGATATTTTTTGCATCTGGAATAAATAAATCTAAGCCTTCAGATAAAACAGGATGACTATCAGACTTCTTTTCTACATCTAGAATATTAAATGTTTCATCTGTCCAAGTTAATTCTCCAGATACTATATCTAATTCCCAACCACCAACTTTTGCAATAGAACTCGTTTGATTTAAAATCTCAATTGTATGCGCCAAGGTACTTTTTAGGTTTATCAAGTCAGTCATATCGAGTATAATTGCAAGGAAAGATTCAATTTTACCTTGATTATCAAAAAGTGGAGAGATAATACTAAAGACAAAGTAATGATCTCCATTTTTGGCTTTATTCTCTATCAATCCAGACCAAGTTCTACCACTAGAGATAGTAATCCACATCTCATCCCAAAAAGATTTAGGATGAACTCCTGAATTTAGTCTTCTATGATTTTCGCCAATAAGCTCATCTCTACTAAATCCACTAATTCTACAGAAAGCATCATTCACTTCTGTAATAGTTCCATCTGAATCAGTTACAGCAACTACTGAATGTGCATTTAAAGATCTATGGATTTGATTAAGTTTATTTTCTGTATGCCTAGAATCTGTAACATCTCTTGCTGAGCCAAAAAAAAGACCAGTTTCTTTATCTGCAGATATAGACCAAGAAAATATCCTATAACTACCGTCACTATGCCTATAACGATTTTCAAAGTTGGAAATACTTTCCCCAAGCTCAAGTATCTTTATTGCTTCAACAGTTTTTTCAGTATCATCTATGTGTATTAAATCTAGATAAGGAGTACTTAATATTTTTTCGGCAGTAATCCCGAGAGCTTTTGCAAAAGCTGGATTTACTTTTTTAAAGTATCCATCTTTACTTGCTAAACATTGAATATCTACAGATATATTAAATAACTTTTCTAACATGAGTGAATGTTAGACATATATTAATAAGAAGGAAATATTTTATATCATGTCTGAGCTTAAATAAATTAATTACACTTAAGCACTCTCTTTATATTAAGAAAAATTTAATATCAACACCACAAAACAAATAATAATAATCAAAGAAATTGATATTAAACTTCAGAATTATGAAGAAGATAAAGGCGCAAATAAATTGGCGATAATATGATTAGTTTATTACGAGTGTAAGTGTTTGGTATTTTCTAGTGGTAACATAAAATCCATCATCATGAGATTTAATTTCTTTACCTTCTTCGAAAAAACAAGCTTGAGTATTTTTCATTCTAGTATTTCTAAAGATTCCTCTTCCTCTTGTTCTTGTTTGAGAACAAACAGTAACAATACCGTTTTCAGATGTATAAATAACTTCTTTCGTATCTACATCATAAGAAAGACCTTCTATCTTAATTCTTTTATCATAAGTGTCAGAATCAGTATCACTTGGAGCATCATCAATTTCAAGATTAACCCATGCTCTACCTAAGTCAGCATTGATTTCGAAAGATGCAGAAACATCTCCCCAACCATCTAGAGTTGTATGGACACGAACAGATTTTGCTGAAACATTTAAAGTTGCCAAGATAAATACAGATAAGAGTAAAGATTTCATAATAAGTTCCTTCAAGGTGTTTTATTTTTAATTTAAATTCAAGAGTTAAATAAGCGTATTTTCAAAAATTGTAAAGTGAGATATAGGACTTTAACCTAACCTTAACAAAACATTGTAAAATCTACATTTGAATATAATTTTTCAAAAACAGATACTTACTCTTTAAAGAATAATTTTATCTTTTATGGAAGTTAGACAAAGTTTAAATCATTTATTCTTAAATGGAACAACGTAAGTAACTTCATGATATTACTGTACTACATGTTTGAAAAAGCTTCACACTGCTAGTCTAATTCTTGAGCATCGATATAAAATATGATCTAAGAGTAGAAATATAATTTATCGGGAGTTAAGATGCGAAAGTACATTTTTTTACTATTTGTAATACCTATTTTATTTGGAGCGGGTACATTTATGATATGGCCAAATATTGAATGTGTTATAAAGAAAGATCCTAATATAGAGCAAAGAATTGAAGCGATATTAAGCTTGATGACTCTTGAAGAAAAAGTCGGTCAAATGATACAAGCTGAGATTAAGTTTGTTACCCCGGAAGAAATCAATGAATTCAAGTTAGGATCTATTCTTAACGGCGGTGGTTCTTATCCAAATAATGATAAATACTCAAAAGTATCTGATTGGCTTGAACTGGCAGATACATATTACGAAGCATCAGTTAAAAACAATCAAATAAAAATTCCAATCATATGGGGAACAGATGCTGTCCATGGACATAATAACGTTATAGGAGCAACACTATTTCCTCACAATATAGGTCTTGGTGCAGCAAACAATCCAAAACTCATTGAAAAAATCGGACAGGCCACAGCGAAAGAAGTTCTAGCAACTGGTATCGATTGGATTTTTGCTCCAACAGTAGCGGTAGTAAGAAATGATAGATGGGGCCGTACATATGAAGGTTATTCTGAAACGCCAGAAATAGTAAGTACATATGCAAAGTCCATG
>Ga0209712_10001474_pt1 | contig 20040 bp, 12 predicted proteins | sample ArcOceMetagenome_FD_187443 | JGI IMG/M metagenome (GOLD analysis project Ga0209712, IMG submission 187443) | Marine eukaryotic phytoplankton communities from Arctic Ocean - Arctic Ocean - Greenland ARC118M Metagenome (SPAdes) (version 2) | ecosystem: Environmental > Aquatic > Marine > Oceanic...
TGAAAGATCCACCCCTGCTGTTCTAAGTGTCCAATTATTAAGATCTTGATTAAAAGAAGTAGCATAACCAAACATATAATGCATATCAGATACATTACTTACATCCCAACCATTAAGATCTCCATTAAAAGAAGTAGCCTGTTTAAACATATTATCCATTTCTGTCACATTAGAAGTATCCCAATTACTAAGATCTTGATTAAAGAGAGTAGCCCCCGCAAACATACCGCTCATTCTAGTAACAGCAGAAGTAACCCAACTAGAACCACTTGTATTAATATCTCTATTAAAAGAAGAAGCACCACTAAACATAGAATTTAAGTCAGTAACATTAGTTGTATCCCATAAAGATATATCTCCATTAAAATTTTCAGCATTAGTAAACGTCCCCATTAAAGATGTTACATTAGAAACATCCCAATCATTAAAAGTTAAGCCCACTAAACTTGTACAGTTTCTAAAAGCATAATTCATTTGAGTTACTAAAGAAAGATCTGGCTCGTCAGTTGCAGGAATGGTTAGATTAGCAGCATCATAATAAGATTGGTAAAAAGATTCCCATTTTCCTTCTCCCCATTGTTCTATAGTTCTTAATAGAGTCCTAGAAATATGATTTTTAACGTATATTTTCCCTATATCTTTATCTGTGTCATTTACAGTAACGCTAATTGTGTAAGTCCCAGTAGAGGCGTAGGTATGGCTTTGCATGGCACCACTAGTATGGGTTGTAGGCGTACTTCCATCTCCCCAGTCAATAGTAATGTTGGTATAATCTTTTAAAGGCAGTTCAAAAGAGCCAGAAGAAACAGACCAAGTAGAAATAAAGTTGGAAGGGTTTTGAATAGGCGAAGCAAGAGTTTTTGAGCCAATGTCAAAAGTAGTTCTTTCAAGACCAATGACTTGTTTGGAAATACTTGGATTGAACGCAGACAGACTGACCAGCAAAAAAGCTAAAATAAAATAGCGCATATGTAAATTGGTTAATGCTATAAATATAGTGAACTATTTACAAAGCAGAAATACGGGTAGATATAGAGCACAAAAAAATCCCCAAGAATATTAAGGAGTAGCTGCACTGACCCTAATAACTCCGTAGTCTAAATAGAAACTCAAAAATCATAGATTTTTAGTTTTGTTTCTGGTTGAAAACTTAAATAAATTTGATTCTCTTTCAGAAACAAAAAAGTCTGCATATTATGCAGACTTTCTAATCTTAAGTGAGCCTTGAAGGATTCGAACCCCACCCTACTACCTTTTGATTTTCATTGTTTTAACCTTTAATTTTATTTATGTCACCTTAAATTATTTTTTGCTCTGACAAAATTTTTTGTCAATTTAAAAAAAATAAAAGTTGATGAAAACAAAAAACCACACTAAAAATAGTGTGGTTTAAGTGAGCCCTGAAGGATTCGAACCTTCGACCGCCTCCTTAGAAGGGAGGTGCTCTATCCAGCTGAGCTAAGAGCCCGTAGTTTTAGAGTTGCTACGTACAACTGTGTCGGGGTGGCAGGATTCGAACCTGCGACCTCCTCGTCCCAAACGAGGCGCGATGACCGGGCTACGCTACACCCCGAGCGCAATATTTTTGCGGAGAGACAGGGACTCGAACCCTGGCGACCCTAAGGTCGACAGATTAGCAATCTGCTGCATTACCACTCTGCCATCTCTCCTTCCGACTTCAAACTTAAAGCTTGAATTAAAAATTGCGAGTGCAAATGTAGTATTACAATTACAAAATAGCAAGATTTTTTTATCTTTTTATTACCTTTTTTTTATTCTGGGTATTCTAATCTTAAATGATAAATATTCATCAACTTTTTCTTAATCACTTTTTTGATAACTTTAATTTCTCTAAAAGTAATATCAGAATTTAAAAACTGATTATCTGACATTTGTTTATCAATAATCTTCTCTATTAAATCACTGATTGACTGTGCTGTAGGACTTTTTAAACTTTTTGAAGCGGCTTCTGATGCATCACACATCATTAGAATTGCTGTTTCTTTTGAAAATGGAATGGGTCCTTGGTATTGAAATTTCTTAATATCTACGATTGTATCCGGATTTAATTCTTGCTCTTTTTTATAAAAATAATAAGTAGAACTTGTTCCATGATGTGTTCTTATAAAATCAATAATTCTGTCTGGCAATTTGTACTTTTTAGCCAACTCAACCCCCTTTATTACATGGTCTGTAATAATCTTAGCACTGTCGGTTGGAGATAAGTCATTATGAGGGTTTACTCCTGTAGATTGGTTTTCTGTAAAATACATAGGGTTTAACATCTTCCCAATATCATGATATAAGGCTCCTGTTCTTACCAACATAGAGTTTGCTCCTATTTCATTAGCTGCAGCCTCTGCTAAATTAGCCACTTGCATTGAGTGCTGAAATGTTCCTGGGGCTTTTTCATTTAACTCTCTTAAAAGTTTTGTATTTGTATTTGAAAGTTCTAAAAGCGTAACGTCAGAAACTAACCCAAAAACTTTTTCATACATATAAATTAAGATTAAAGATAAAAAAGATAACAACCCATTCATAATAAACAATCCAAAATAGCCCCAATTTATTTGGGAGGCATTTCCTTCTTTTATAATAGAAAAAGCAAAGTAGGTAATCATATAAATTAGCGTAATCTGCGCTACCGAAATAAACAAATTTGCTCTTTTGTGCAGTTCTGATACTGTTAATATCGTTACAATACCAGCAATAATATGTAAGTAAATAAATTCGAAACTATTCGGCACAATATACCCTAAAAGTAACACTGTTAAGACATGAGTAAACAGCCCTAATCTAGCATCAAAAAAGGCTTTTAAAATTATAGGAAGTATACTTAATGGCACAACATATAAATAATCTGAATTGTATTTAATTACTAATGTTTGAATAAAAATCATGGCAAATACATTGAAAACAATGAATGTTACCTTGGTATTATTATTAAAAATTTCTAATCTATTTTTATACAGAAATAACAATAACATTAACAATGCTAAAGAAACCAGTATGGTGTATCCAAAAACAATCCAATTATAATTAGAATCTGTCCAAACCTTCGCGTCAAATTCGCTTTTTAAAGAATTTAAAATGGCTAACTTTCTACCTCCAACAATATCTCCTTTTAGAATAATAAGTTCATCTGAAGCTACTTTTCCTTTAGTATAAGAAATATTATCTAGCTCATTACCCATTATTTTATCAGTTAAACCCTTATCAAAAGAGACGTTCGGTTTTACAACGCCTGCTAACAAATTTAAAACTAACTTCTGTCCATAGGTGAAAGGCTCGTCTCCTAAATTACTATTGATAATTTCCAAAACATTTTTAGAAGTCAATAAGTTTTTAAATAAAACATCTTGTACTTCATTCTCTTTTTTTAGTGCAATTATTTGGTCTTTTGCAGCTCCTCTTCCCTCGCTTACAACTTCGAGAAAGCCAGAATTATAGACTTTTTGAATGATATTTTCTCCTATTTTTTTTAAATGACTAATTTCCTCTACAGTTAAGGAATCAGTGAAATTTATTTGAGATATTCTATTGTTAAAATTTAGTTTTACATCTGCAACAACATTCATGTCGTATTTAAAATACTGTTTTGCATTGAACTCAATTCCTTTTTTTTCAATAGTAATTTCTTCAGCTGTTTTCTGAATTGCAAAATCAAAAGGAGCATATAAATTGTCATATTTCCAAAGTTGCCCATTGTTAAAATCGTACTTAAACTGACCTCCTTTTGGAAATAAATACACAATCGCAATAGTTGCAATTAAAAATAAAAACACCTTGTAAATTATGGTGTTGTTTCTATAGATTTTGTTCACTAATTCACTCATCGTTATTTCTCTCGTTATAACAAACTTACAGTAAAATTGTGACGCTTAAAAATTACACATCTATTAAGATTTCTTTTTGATTTTATTTGGTTATTTTAGCGGTATATTTTTTGAATAAAAACGATTAAATGTAGAGTATGAAAGATGTTGTAATTGTATCAGTAGCTAGAACACCATTAGGAAGTTTTATGGGAAGTTTATCATCAATACCCGCACCAAAATTAGGAGCAATTGCTATAAAAGGAGCTTTAGAAAAAATAAACTTAGCTGCTAATTTAGTCGATGAAGTTTTTATGGGAAATGTAGTTTCTGCTGGTTTAGGTCAAGCCCCAGCAAGGCAAGCAGCTATTCATGCAGGAATTCCTGACACAGTTCCTTGTACAACTGTAAATAAGGTTTGTGCCTCGGGTATGAAAGCTATAATGCTAGCAGCCCAAACAATTGCCATAGGTGATGCGGATGTTGTAGTTGCCGGTGGAATGGAAAACATGAGTTCGATTCCTCACTATCAATATGCAAGAAATGGGTCTAAATTTGGCCCAATTACGATGGAAGATGGCCTACAAAAAGATGGTTTAGTTGATGCTTACGGCAAAACAGCCATGGGTGTTTGTGCCGATGAATGTGCTGCCGCATATGAATTCTCAAGAGAAGATCAAGATGCCTTTGCAATTCAATCTTACAATCGTTCGGCAAAAGCCTGGAGTGAAGGTAAATTTGCTGATGAGATTATACCTGTTTCAATTCCACAAAGAAGAGGCGAACCCCTTATATTTTCTGAAGATGAAGAATATAAGAATGTAAAAATGGAGAAAATCCCAGCTTTAAGAGCTGCTTTTACAAAAGACGGAACTGTAACTGCTGCAAATGCATCGACCATAAATGATGGTGGGGCAGCTTTAGTCTTAATGTCTGCAGAAAAAGCGAAAGAATTACATATAACACCCCTTGCCAAAATAAAGAGTTATGCTGATGCTGCACACGAACCAAAATGGTTTACAACTGCACCAGCAAAAGCATTACCAAAGGCATTAGCTAAAGCAAATATTTCTTTGGATGATGTGGATTATTTTGAATTAAATGAAGCGTTTTCTATTGTTGGATTAGCTAATATGAAAATTTTAGGTCTAACCGATAAAAATGTAAATGTAAATGGCGGAGCTGTTTCTCTGGGACATCCTTTAGGTGTTTCTGGGGCGAGAATTGTAATTGCTTTAACTTCTATTTTAAAACAAAATAACGCTAAAATAGGAGCTGCTGCCATATGTAATGGTGGTGGAGGTGCCAGTGCAATGATTATTGAAAGAATATAAAAAAAAGAGTTTGATTTACGGTATATGTAATCTTAGTATTGTTCCTATTCGTGCAGAGGCTTCTGATACCTCAGAAATGACAAGTCAGGTGCTATTTGGTGAGCATTTTACAATTGTTGAAAAAGAGAAAAATTGGCGTAAAGTTAAATTAGCTTTTGATGATCATGAAGGCTACATAGATGACAAACAGTTTGAAGAAATTTCAGAAAGTTTATTTCACAAATTATCAGCAATAGAACCTATTTATTCTGGAGAAATAATTGACTTTATTTCCAGCTCATCGAACGATTTAGTAACTATTCCCTTGGGCTCTAGGTTGCCTTTTTATATAGAAAATCAGTTTTTCATCAACACTAAAAGATACAGTTACGACGGTACCATTTTTACTGGAATACTTTTAAAAAACGAAATTACTCGAAAAGCATTTACTTTTCTAAACACCCCTTTTTTATGGGGAGGTAAAAGTCCTTTTGGCATAGATTGTTCTGGTTTTACACAAATGGTTTATAAACTTTGTGGTTACAATCTTTTTAGAAATGCAAAACAACAAGCCTCACAAGGAGAAGTATTAAGTTTTATTGAAGAAAGTGAGCCAGGAGATTTAGCTTTTTTTGACAACGAAGAAGGAGAGATCATACATGTCGGAATCATTTTAAATGATTACCATATTATTCACGCCCATGGTAAAGTTAGAATTGACACCTTAGATCATAGCGGCATTTTTAATGCTGACATACAAAAGCATACGCATAAGCTTAGAGTTATTAAAAAACTAATATAAAAAAATCCAAAACTTAAAAGTTTTGGATTTTTCATTATCTTATAATCAAGGAGAATACTACTCTCTCATTTTTTTATAAATTGGTCTTAAACCATCTGCCTTATCAGACATTTCTAAGATGTCATAAATATTTAAAAGAGATTTTACAGTTTCTAAAGATCTTTTAATACCATCTGCCTTTTCTAAATATGGCAAAGCCTTTTTATATAAATTCTTTTGTTGAACCTCTAACTCATCATATTTTTTAAAGTTATTAAGGTTCTTATTCATTTCATCGACAATAGCTTTTTCTCCAGACAAAATAGCTACAGATAAATTCATATAAGCATCTCCATAATCTGGCTTTAATTCAATAGCCTTTTCATAATATTTTATTGCTTCCGCTGTTTTCTCCTCATTTTGATTTACAACACCTAAATTAAAGAAAAGAGTAGGATTCGTTGGATCTAATTTAATAGCTTCTTGCATTAAATTAGCAAATTTATCCATTTGCTCTAACTTAATATATAATTGTGCTTCATTTAACAAAAGATTCAAATCTTTAGGGTTAGATTTTCTTGCCTCCTTAATCGCAACAATTGCTTCCTCAGTTTTTCCTTGGTTAATTAAAATATAACTAATATTTTTAACGATGTCTGCTTGTTTAGATTCAGAAGATACTTGAGATGGCTCAATATATTTACCAAACTTTACCATTGTATCTCTATTTTGTTGAGAACCCAAATTTTCTTCAATACCAGTTTCTTTATTCTTTGCTAAATACTGGGTTGTTATACCTGTATAATTTACATCCTGTAACTCTTTATAGTACTTAAAAGATGCATCATAATCTTTTGCTAAAGATGCACTGACCGCTGCATTGTATAAAAATGAAGTATCAGTCGGACTTAATTTATATGTTAAATAAAAATTTTCAGTTGCATCTTTATAATTTTTATCATCATTATAAAACTTAATTGCTTTTTCAGAAACGAACTTTATTAAGCCATCTAATTTTGGTTGTGCTAATTTGGTATATTTAGTTTTACCCATTTCTTGTTCAAAAGCAAACAATTTATTGTAAGCTTCTGCAGCTTTTAAAACGTTAGACTCTCCATAAGCGAAACCTTTTAAATAATAATATTTAGCCTTATACTTTGATTCCATTGTTTCTTCCATACCATCAAGAGAAAGAATTGCTGCTGTTGCAGTTTTAAAATCATTTTTATTTAGAGCTTTCTCTGCAACTTTTAATTCGTTTTTTTGTGCAAATGCTCCAATGGTCATCAATCCTAAAGAAAGAGCTATAATTTGTTTTTTCATTTTAATCAGTGTTTTATTAATTTTTATTCTTGATTTTCGTCTGAATCGTTTTCAATTTCCGTGCCATTTTCAATTTCATCTCCTGCTTCACCTTCAGTTTCACTTTCAGTTTCTTCTTCGTGAGCAACTTTTGCAACCGCAGCAATACCATCAGAATCTTTAATATTAATTAAACGAACTCCTTGAGTTGCGCGTCCCATAACTCTTAAATCTTCCACAGCCATTCTAATTGTCAATCCAGATTTATTGATAATCATTAAATCATTAGAATCATCTACATTTTTAATCGCTACTAAATTTCCGGTTTTTTCTGAGATATTTAAAGTCTTAACACCTTTACCTCCTCTATTCGTAACCCTATAATCTTCTAACTTAGAGCGTTTTCCGTATCCTTTTTCAGAGACAACCAGTATATTACTAGCCATATCATTCACAGCAACCATACCAATTACTTCATCGTTCTCATGTTGTAAAGTAATACCTCTTACCCCAGAAGCAGTTCTTCCCATTGGACGTGTTTTAGCTTCTTCGAAACGAATCGATTTGCCAGACGCTAAAGCTAACATTACTTGACTATCACCAGTTGTTAATTTTGCTTCCAATAACTCATCACCCTCTTTAATCGTAATTGCATTAATACCATTTGTTCTTGGACGAGAATATTGCTCTAATGAAGTCTTTTTAACTTGACCTTTTTTAGTTGCCATAATTACATAATGACTATTGATGTACTCTTCGTCTTTTAAATCTTGTGTTACTAAGAATGCTTTTACTTTATCATCTTGTTCAATATTGATTAAGTTTTGCATCGCTCTTCCTTTGGTGTTTTTTCCACCTTCAGGAATTTCATAAACTCGCATCCAGAATACTTTTCCTTTTTGCGTAAAGAACATCATATATTGATGATTTGTACCAACGAATAGATGTTCTAAGAAATCTTCATTTCTGGTAGTTGCTCCTTTTTGACCTCTTCCTCCTCTATTCTGAACTTTATATTCTTCAAGATTTGTACGTTTTAAATAGCCTGCATTAGAGATTGTTACAACCACTTTTGTATCAGGAATCATATCTTCAATACGCATATCTCCACCCGCATACTCTATTACAGATCTACGCTCATCGCCATACTTGTCTTTAATATGTAATAACTCGTCTTTAATAATTTGATAACGTCTAGGTTCGTTTGCTAAAATATCTTTTAAATCAATAATTGTTAACATAATTGCATCAAACTCTGCTCGCAATTTATCTTGTTCTAAACCTGTTAATTGGCGCAAACGCATTTCTACAATTGCTTTTGCTTGAATTTCCGTTAACTCAAAACGTTCAATTAAACTTTCTCTTGCCTCATCTGCATTAGAAGAAGCCCTAATAATTTTTATTACTTCATCTATATTATCAGATGCTATAATTAATCCTTCTAAAATATGTGCTCTAGCTTCCGCTTTCTTTAATTCAAATTCTGTTCTTCTAACAACAACTTCATGTCTATGTTCAACAAAATAATGAATTAATTGTTTTAAGTTTAATTGCTCTGGTCTTCCTTTTACCAATGCAATATTATTTACACTAAAAGAAGTTTGTAATTGTGTGTACTTAAATAATTTATTTAAAACAATATTCGGTATTGCATCACGTTTTAAAATGTATACAATACGCATACCATTTCTATCAGACTCATCTCTAATATTCGAAATACCTTCTAGCTTTTTATCATTTACCAATTCAGCAGTTTTTTTAATCATTTCTGCTTTATTCACTTGATACGGAATCTCTGTAACAATGATACATTCACGTCCTTTCACCTCTTCAATAACGGCTTTAGCACGCATTACAATACGACCACGACCGGTATGAAAAGCATCTCTTACACCATCATAACCATAAATAATTCCTCCTGTTGGAAAATCTGGCGCAGTTATGTGTTGCATTAATTCATCAATCTCAATATCTCTATTATCGATATATGCCATGGTACCATTAATAACTTCCGTTATATTGTGAGGCGCCATATTTGTTGCCATACCTACAGCAATACCCGAAGCTCCGTTTACTAATAAATTAGGAATACGAGTTGGTAAAACCGTTGGCTCTTGTAGAGTATCATCAAAATTTAAACGATGATCTACAGTCTCTTTCTCAATATCAGCTAACATGTCTTCTGATATCTTTTGCATCCTAACCTCCGTATAACGCATCGCTGCCGGACTATCTCCATCTACAGAACCAAAGTTACCTTGGCCATCAACCATCATATAACGTACACTCCAGCTTTGTGCCATACGTACCATAGAATCATACACGGAAGTATCTCCGTGTGGATGGTACTTTCCTAGAACTTCCCCAACAATTCTTGCTGATTTTTTATACGATCCCGTTGCTTTAATTCCTAACTCATGCATACCAAACAAAACCCTTCTGTGAACTGGCTTCAAACCATCTCTTACATCCGGTAATGCTCTTGAAACAATTACTGACATCGAGTAGTCGATGTATGCAGCTTTCATCTGATCCTCAATGTTAATCGGAATTAACTTTTCTCCGTCTGACATATATATATTTTGATTAAAATTAATTCATTTTTTTAAAACAAGGCAAGATACTATTTCTCCCTGTTTTTACAAAGGTTTTAGCAGGTGTAATTGAGTAGAGTTATCAACATTTTATGATAATTTTTAACAGTATTTTATTTGTTTGATTTCTAATAGTTTTATACCTTGTTACACTAGTCAAAATGTCAGTTTTTTGTACTGGCATATTTTTTGCACTTAATAAGTAAAAAATTGACTAAATTTATAACACATCAATCTAGAGAGAAAGAAATATGGACGATAATTTTTCACCAAAAGTAAGAGATGTAATCACTTTCAGTAAAGAAGAAGCTTTAAGGTTAGGGCATGAGTTTATTGGAACAGAGCATCTATTATTAGGTCTAATCAGAAAAGGCGAGGGAAAAGCGATAGAAATCTTAACAACATTTGATGTTGATTTAATTTTATTGCGCAAAAAGCTTGAACAATTAAACCCCTCAAAACCAACACTTTCTGACAGTAAAGAAAAGCCAACTTTACGCTTAACTAGACAAGCCGAAAAGGCGCTAAAAACGACTTTTTTAGAAGCGAAGTTGTATCAAAGTGAATCTATAGATACTGCACATTTATTATTGTGTATTTTAAGAAATGAAAATGATCCAACGACAAAGTTGATTCAAAAATATCATGTTAACTATGATGATGTTAAAACGCTGTACAAACAATTGCATGTAGACGACCTTGATGTTGATTTACCTTCAAACCCAATTGCAGAAACACCTTCTGATGATGAGTATGCCTCAGAGAAACCAAATCCTTTTGAGCAATCTCAAAAAACTAAAACACCTAAAAAATCTAAAACACCTGTATTAGATAATTTTGGTAGAGATTTAACTGATTTAGCGGAGAGAGGTAAATTAGATCCTGTTGTTGGAAGACAAAAAGAAATTGAGCGTGTTTCGCAAATTTTAAGTAGAAGAAAGAAAAATAATCCAATGTTAATCGGTGAACCAGGAGTCGGTAAATCTGCCATTGCCGAAGGTTTGGCTTTAAGAATTATAGAACGCAAAGTTTCTAGAATTTTATTTGATAAACGAATTGTTTCTCTAGATCTAGCAAGTTTGGTTGCGGGTACAAAATATAGAGGCCAGTTTGAAGAACGTATGAAGGCTTTAATGAATGAGCTTGAAAAAAATGAAGATATTATTTTATTTATAGATGAAATTCATACCATAGTTGGGGCGGGTGGCGCCACTGGCTCGTTAGACGCTTCAAACATGCTAAAACCGGCTTTAGCAAGAGGAGAAATACAATGTATAGGTGCTACAACCTTAGATGAGTTTAGAACCAACATCGAAAAAGATGGAGCATTAGAACGTCGTTTTCAAAAGGTAATTGTTGACCCTACATCTGTAGAAGAAACCATTCAAATTTTACAAAACATTAAGAGTAAATACGAGGAACATCATCATGTAAACTATACAGATAATGCTATTGAAGCTTGTGTGAAATTGACCAACAGATATATGACTGACAGATATCTTCCAGACAAAGCAATTGATGCTTTAGATGAAGCAGGCTCAAGAATTCATATCACCAATATTGTCGTTCCTAAACAAGTTTTAGAGTTAGAATCACAATTAGAAATTATTAGAGAAAGTAAAACAAAAGCTGTTAACAGTCAAAAATATGAAGAAGCTGCTAAATTAAGAGATGATGAAAAGAACATTGAATCGGCTTTAAACTCTGCACAAAAACAATGGGAAGACGATTCTAAATTAAACAGAGAAATTGTTACAGAGGATAATGTCGCAGAAGTAGTTTCTATGATGACAGGGATTCCTGTAAATAGAGTAGCAGAAGCAGAAACGCACAGATTACATGAACTACCAGACTTAATTAAAGGAAAAATAATTGGGCAAAATGAAGCTGTTACCAAAGTTGTAAAAGCAATTCAGCGCAATAGAGTTGGGTTAAAAGATCCGAACAAACCAATTGGTTCTTTTATTTTCTTAGGACAAACTGGTGTAGGAAAAACACAATTGGCTAAAGTGTTAGCGCGTGAATTATTCGACTCTGACGATTCTTTAATTAGAATTGATATGAGTGAATATATGGAGAAATTCGCTATATCTCGTTTAATTGGGGCACCTCCAGGATATGTAGGATATGAAGAAGGTGGACAGTTAACTGAAAAAGTAAGAAGAAAACCATATTCGGTTATTTTATTAGATGAAATTGAAAAAGCGCATCCAGATGTGTTTAATATGTTACTTCAGATTTTAGATGATGGACATATTACTGATAGTCTTGGCCGTAAAATAGATTTTAGAAACACCATAATTATTATGACTTCTAATATTGGTGCGCGTCAATTAAAAGACTTTGGTGGCGGTGTAGGTTTTGGAACTTCATCTAAGAAAGAACAAGCAGATGCGAATGCAAAATCTGTAATTGAAGGAGCTTTAAAGAAATCTTTTGCTCCTGAATTTTTAAACAGAATAGATGATGTAATTGTATTTAACGCTTTAGAAAGAGCAGATATTCATTCTATTATAGATATTGAGTTAGACAAATTATTGCACAGAATATCAGATTTAGGTTATACTTTAAAGTTAAGTGAAAAAGCAAAAGATTATATAGCTGACAAAGGTTTTGATAAAAAATATGGTGCCAGACCGCTTAAGAGAGCTATTCAGAAATATATAGAAGATGCTTTAGCTGAAGAGATTGTAAATTCTAAATTATCTGAAGGAGACACGATTACTATGGATTTTGATGATGATAAGAAGGAACTCACCATCAAAATTAAAAAAGGTAAAAAGAAACCCGAAATTAGAACAGAAAAAGAGTCTTAGAACAGAAAAACCCGAACGAAAGTTTGGGTTTTTTTTTAACACAACAATAGTTTTTCTGGATAAGAGATTTTTTGACATAAAAAATATAAGTTCGCTATAAAGGTTTAGAGTCGGTGTAGCAAACAAATTAAAATGACTTAACCTGAAAATATTTGATCTGAGTGAAACATCTCAAGGATTCGTATTAAAACTAATGATTATTAGCGACATAAAAATATGGCTAAAAACGAAAACTTAACGCACACTTCTCTCGTTATACATAAAACTAACCAAACAAGTCCAAACTATCAATTTCTAAAGAAGTAATAAACGCGGAAGCATTCATAATATCGTCGTGTAAAACTCTATCTTCTTCTACAATTGTAACTTCTTTTCTAAAAAGACTAATTATACTTTCTAAAAAAGGAGAGCTTTTTGCATTTCCAAAATTTAAAGCTTGCGAAGCTGTAAACAATTCAATAGCAAAAATAGTTTGTAAATTATCTACTATTTTTTTACATTTTGTTGCTGCATTTGCCCCCATTGAAACATGATCTTCTTGTCCATTACTAGACTCAATAGAATCTACACTAGCAGGGGTTGCATACTGTTTATTCTGACTTACAATACTTGCTGCTGTATATTGTGGAATCATAAATCCAGAATTTAAACCAGGGTTTGAAATCAAAAAAGGAGGTAAATGCCTATGGCCAGAAACTAATTGATAGGTTCTTCTTTCTGATATATTCCCTAATTCTGATAAAGCAATTGCTAAAAAATCTAAACCTAAAGCTAAAGGTTGTCCGTGAAAATTTCCTCCAGAAATAATTTCATCTTCTTCCACAAAAATATTAGGGTTGTCTGTTACAGAATTAATTTCTGTTAAGAAAGTTTTGGTCACAAACCTAATTGTATCTTTTGTTGCACCATGCACTTGTGGCATACATCGAAAAGAATAAGGATCTTGTACATGTTGTTTTTCCTGAATAATTAACTCACTACCTTCCAAAAATTGATTAATTCTTTGCGCTGTTTTTATTTGTCCATTATGCGGTCTTGCCAAATGAATTAATGCATTAAAAGGCTCTATACGGCCATCAAAACCCTCTAAAGAAATAGTACCAATTACATCCGCTAAATAGGATATTTTGTGTGCTTTTAGTAAAGAATGAATTCCATAAGCAGACATAAATTGTGTTCCGTTTAGTAAAGCCAAACCTTCCTTTGACTGTAAGCTTATTTTATCCCAAGAAAATACTTTTAATAATTTTTCAGATAAAATTATTTGATCTTTATAATATACCTTCCCTAACCCAATTAAAGGCAAAGACAAATGTGCTAAAGGTGATAAATCTCCAGAAGCTCCGAGAGAACCTTGTGTATAAATCACAGGAATAATATCGTGGTTATAGAAATCTATCAATCTATTTACAGTTGCCAATTGCACTCCTGAATGTCCATAACTTAAAGCTTGTACTTTAAATAAGATCATCAGTTTTACTATTTCTTTTGGCACTTCATCTCCTGTTCCACAAGCATGACTCATTACCAAGTTTTCTTGTAACTTCTGTAAATTATTATCATTTATCTTTACATTATACAAAGCTCCAAAACCTGTATTAATGCCATAAATTGGTTTCGAAATCGATTTCGTTTTTAAATCTAAAAAAGCCCTACATTTTTTAATTTTATGAATAGAAGATTCTGATAAAGCTAACTTTAAGTCCAAAGAAATTATTTCTTGAATTTTAGATAAATCTAAAGGTGTTGAATTTATAAGATGAACGGAATTCATGGGTTGATTGATTGAATTTCAAAAATGCAAATTCATAGCTGTATATGCAAGTGATTTTAACTATTTTTCTCTAAATTAATATTTTATCTTTGTGATGTATTTAAAATTTTAAAATGAAAAACATTTTCACACTTATCTTTGGTTTATTAATTATGAATTCTTGTAGCCAAGAGCAGCCTACAAATTACCTTACCTTATCTGGTAAATTAGAAAATAATAAAGATTCTATTTTGACGATTGCAAACAGGCAAGGAATTATAAAAGAAATAAAGATAAACTCTAGTGGTCTTTTTAAGGATACTTTAAAGGTGGCAAATGGCTCAATTTACACAATTGACGCTAGTAATAATAGAGCTCCTATTTATTTAAAAAATGGATACAATATTTATTTAGAAGGGGATACTCAAAATTTTATGAAAAATTTAAAATTTTCTGGCAAAGGTTCTAGTAATAGTAATTTTATTATAGCGCAAGTAGAGAAAAATCAAAGTTTAGGAAATCCTCAAATAAACCTAAATTTAAAGGAGAACGTTTTCAAGAAAAAAATAGATCAAATAAAATTTGAATATGATAGTATTTTAAAATCATATGATAATTTAGATAGTGCTTTATACACTTCTATTCTTGAACAAAACCATCAATTTATTACTAGTTTAAGTAATAATTATAACAAAAATATAGTTTTAGGTAAAGGCAGACCTTCTCCTAAATTTGAAAATTATGTAGATTTTAAAGGCGGCAAAAAATCATTAGATTCTTTTAAAGGAAAATATGTTTATATAGATGTTTGGGCAACTTGGTGCGGACCTTGCATTCAACAAATACCTTATTTAGAAAATTTGGAAAAAGAATATCATAACAAAAATATTGAGTTTGTTAGTATTTCTACAGATGAATCTAGAAGAAGCGGTGGTTCTTGGGGGGCTGCAGAAAAAAAATGGAGAACTTTTGTAAAGAGGAAAAACATGAAGGGAGTTCAGCTTTGGTCTGGACAAGATTTTTCTTTTCAACAAGCATATCAAATCAATTCAATACCTAGATTTATTTTAATCGATCCAGAAGGGAAAATTATAAATTCAAATGCATCTAGACCCTCTGATCCTTCATTAAAATCTTTGTTTACTTCTTTAGGTATCTAACTACAGTTTATAAATAGACATAAAAAAAAGCGAAGTTCAAATTTGAATTTCGCTTTTTTTATACTTGCTTTTTAAAATTAATTTATTCCTTATAAACACCCATTTTTGAATACTTATCCATTCTTTTAAGCACTAAGTCTGTGTCAGATAAATCTTTTAACTCTTCAAAGGCAGCTAAAATTTGCGTTTCAACAGCTTTAAAAGCTCCTTGTCTATTACTATGAGCTCCACCAACTGGTTCCTTAATAATTGCATCAATCAACTTTAACCTTTTCATATCAGTTCCTGTTAATTTTAATGCAGCGGCAGCTTGTTCTTTAAACTCCCAACTTCTCCATAAAATTGAAGAACAAGATTCAGGAGAAATAACTGTATACCAAGTATTTTCCATCATGTATACTCTATCTCCTACTCCTATTCCTAATGCACCTCCAGAGGCTCCTTCACCAATAACCACTGTAATAATTGGTGTTTTTAAACGAGTCATTTCTAGAATATTTCTAGCAATAGCCTCTCCTTGCCCACGCTCTTCAGCTTCTAAACCAGGGTACGCACCAGGTGTATCTAATAAAGTAACTACAGGAATTCTGAATTTTTCTGCCATCTTCATTAAACGCAATGCTTTTCGATACCCTTCTGGATTTGCCATTCCAAAATTTCTGTACTGACGTGTTTTCGTATTATACCCTTTTTGCTGACCAATAAACATAAAAGATTGGTCTCCAATTTTACCTAAACCACCAATCATAGCTTTATCATCTTTCACGTTTCTGTCTCCATGAAGTTCCATAAAAGTATCTCCACAAAGCGCTTGGATATAATCTAAAGTATAAGGTCTATTTGGGTGTCTCGATAATTGAACTCTTTGCCAAGGAGTTATATTTTTATATATATCCTTTCTAGCTTCTGCTAATTTTTTTTCTATTTTTTTACAGGTTGCTGTAACATCTACATCACTTTCTTTACCAATAATTTGACATTTGTGCAGTTGATCTTCAAGCTCTTTTATCGGCATTTCAAAATCTAAATATTCCATTTATAGTTATTTTGATTTAGTTATTTGGATTGACAAACATACCATAAAATTTACTTTTTTAGGCAAGTTGATTTATTTTTTTAACTTTCGAAAAATCTTATGTTTTATTCTTGATTTATTCTTTATAACTCCATTAATTAGAACAACACATAGAACAATACCTGCACCTAAATAAAACTCTGGTTTCATTTTTTCTTTGTCTCCAAAAATAAATAACGCTAAAATAATGGCATAAACTGGTTCTAAATTTATGGTAAGCATAACAGTATAAGGAGATAAGTATTTCATCACTTTTACGGATGCAATAAATGCATAAGCAGTGCAAATACTGCTAAGTATAAACAAATAAATCCAATCTGAATTTTGTAAACTAAAAAAGTCATTTGAAAAACTATTATTTAAAAATAAATAGATTGTTACAAAAAGAGTTCCAAATAATAGTTGATATAATGATATGGAATTTGCATTATATCTTTGGATAAAAAGACCATTTAAAACAGCAAACAAAGAACCTAAAAAAGAGGATATTAAAGCGTAAATAATACCTAGTTTAAATTGACTTTCAAAATTAAAAATAATATATAAACCTATAATCACTAGTAATCCTAAAATAATTTCTAGTGAATTAATTTTTCTTTTAAAAAAAATAGGCTCTATTAAAGATGTAAAAAAGGCTCCTGTACTCATCGTTACCAAAGCAACAGAAACATTTGAAACTTTGATAGCTTTGAAAAAGAAAATCCAGTGAAGAGCAATAATAATTCCTGTTACCAAGAACTTTATCAATCCTTTTTTATCCACATAAAAACTTTTCTTTTTAAAAAGAAAATAAATAATAATAAAAATAACTGCTAAACCCATTCTAAAGAATACCAAAGGAATTGCATCAATAGTAATTAATGCACCTAGTATTGCCGTAAACCCCCAAATGAAAACAATGAGATGTAGTAAGAGATAATTTTTAAACCTATTTTCGAGCATAATAATAAAGGTATATGGCTAAACAACCAAAAAAGAAGTTTGGCATCCAGACGTACAATAGCGAATTTACGCCCGCAACTGCTCCTAAGACTTCAGAAATTTTCATCAAGAAGACATACATAAACATAATACCAACTCCTATTGCTAAATTGATTCCTGTTCCTCCTCTTTTTTTCCTAAATGCTAACGCTACAGCAATAATTGTAAGTATATAACTAGCAATTGGAAGACTTGTTCTTTTATGAAATTCAACCAAGTACGCATTTAAATTTTTAACCCCTCTTTTCTTAGAAATACGAATAAATTTCATCAATTCATTAGAAGGCATCTCTTGTGATAATGCTGATTTATATATTAAATCTTTCGGTGTAAAACTAAAAATGGTATCAATTTTATTACCAGAAAAAATGCTATCTCTATTCTTATAAATTTGACGTCTTCTCCAATTTTGGAGTGTAAACACAGAATCGTTTACGTTAAACTTAATATTATCCGCAACTAGCTTTGATTTCAATTTCAAACCATCATAAACTTCTGAAGTAAAATCATAGCCCGAATTTGTTTGTGTATTAAAGTTTCTAATGTATATATAAGTACTATCTGTTAGTTGAAGACTGAAATCCTTTATATATTTCAATTCATTTTTTTGCTTTCTACCACTTATATATTCTTTCTCAAACTTTTTTCTAGTTTTACTACTACTGGGCACTACAAAGTGATTCATTAAGAGTGACACAAGTGTTATCAAAGTTGCCCCTAAGAAATACGGATATAAAAATCTAGTAAATGAAACTTTGGCATTTGTTATGGCAATAATTTCTGTATTATTAGAAAGTTTAGAAGTGAATAAAATTACTGCTATAAACAATGCCAAAGGCATAAATGTATTTGCATAATAGATGATAAAATTTTTATAATATTCGTCGACCACTTGATAAAACCCAAGATCTGCATGTTCTAAAAAATTATCAATTTTTTCAGAAATATCTATAGCAACAGCAATAGGTATCAAGATTAATAAAGTAAACAAAAAAGTTACCAAAAATCGTTTTAATATGTACCAATCTATAATTTTCAAAAGGTTAGCCTTGTTTTAAATTTTATATTTCTAGAAATTTACAAACGTTTATCCATTTGCTTTACCATTTTATCTTTCCATTCTCTAAAATCTCCCGCTAAAATATGCTTTCTTGCTTCACGAGTTAACCATACATAAAAACCAAGATTATGGATAGATGCAATCTGCTTTCCTAACATCTCTTTAGCAGCAAATAGATGACGCAAATAAGCCTTAGAATACAAAGTATCTACATATGTTATATCCATTTCATCTATAGGTGAAAAATCATTTTCCCACTTTTTATTTTTAATATTAATACTTCCATGAGCAGTGAACAACATCCCATTTCTTGCATTCCTAGTTGGCATTACACAATCAAACATATCAATTCCCAATGCAATATTTTCTAAAATATTTATTGGAGTACCTACGCCCATCAAGTATCTTGGCTTATCCTCTGGAAGTATTTCCGTTACAACCTCAGTCATGGCATACATTTCATCTGCAGGCTCTCCAACAGAAAGCCCACCAATTGCATTTCCTTGAGCACCTGCATTTGCAATATATTCAGCAGATTGTCTTCTTAAATCCTTGTACGTACTACCTTGAACTATTGGAAAAAAAGTTTGCTCATGCCCATATTTAAATGGTAATTTCTCAAGATGATTTATACATCTATCCAACCATCTATGGGTCATATGCATAGAACGTTTGGCGTAATTATAATCACACGGATACGGTGTACATTCATCAAAAGCCATGATAATATCCGCACCAATTGTACGCTGAACTTCCATGACATTTTCTGGTGTAAAAAAGTGCATAGAACCATCTATATGACTTTTAAACTTTACACCCTCTTCTTCTATTTTCCTTCTTCCTGAAAGAGAATACACTTGATAACCTCCAGAATCTGTTAAGATATTTCTATCCCAATTCATGAATTTGTGTAAACCCCCAGCTTGTTCTAAAATATTAGTTTTTGGCCGTAAATATAAGTGATAGGTATTTGCTAAAATTATATCAGGGTTTATCTCATTTTTAAGTTCTGTTTGATGAATACCTTTTACAGTTCCTACAGTTCCTACAGGCATAAAAATTGGAGTTTCTATAGTTCCATGATCAGTAGTTATCACTCCTGCTCTAGCCTTACTCTTTGGGTCAGTTATTTTTAAGTCAAAATTCATTGGTCGCAAATATAAGACTATTTAAGAACTCAAAAATAAAATGAAGTGTTATAAAATTGAAAAAGTTATCCTTATTCCAAAGTTATAGGAAACATTAAAAAAAATAGATTTTATTAGCACATTATATCACAGAATATTTCCATAAAAAAGCAATTTATTTACTTATTTTTTAGGTTTGGGGTACAAAAAAGCCTCATATCGTTAGATATGAGGCTTATAAATCTTGTTTATCACAAGATAAA
>Ga0209712_10001475_pt1 | contig 20036 bp, 15 predicted proteins | sample ArcOceMetagenome_FD_187443 | JGI IMG/M metagenome (GOLD analysis project Ga0209712, IMG submission 187443) | Marine eukaryotic phytoplankton communities from Arctic Ocean - Arctic Ocean - Greenland ARC118M Metagenome (SPAdes) (version 2) | ecosystem: Environmental > Aquatic > Marine > Oceanic...
TCCTCCCTCCTATGTACAGTCGGTATCCTCAATTCCACTCATTCATTGAATTGTTGAATGTGAAAACAATAACTCGTAGTGGTTCATCAATTTCAAAGAAGGCCACTCCATCAGAAGAAATGAAATGAAGGCAAGAAATATCATAACTCGCGGTAGCAAGGTATCAAAAATAGCTCGACATCGATACTCTTTGGATCCAATAACTACACCCCTGTGCAATTCGCTCCTGGATAAAGGTATTGGGTGGCATTCATTTTCAACAGAAAGAAGTACGCTTGAATCGCTGTCTAAGAAGACTGATGATCTCTTGCATTATCTCGCTAGCGAAACGGACGGCAGCAATAAAAGTGTGACATTGATCCACTTCGACGATGCGATGTTGGAATGGGCCGAAGTGTGTAACCCAGAAGCATCTCAGCGAGCGGAGCAACTACTCATGGCTCTTGAAGCAAACTATGATCGCATGTTGACTGATCCACAGCACTCGACAGTTTTGTTGCCAAATTCTATCTCCTATAATCATGTGCTCCAGGCTTATGCACAAAGCAATGGTGGAACAAAAGCTGCCCTTAAATGTGACACTATTCTAGATAGGATGCTTGCACGTTGCCAGCGAAACAATGGGGCACTAGATGATATACAACAACCAGAACCATTAGTAACTACATTCAATACATGCATGAAGTCCTGGTCGAAAAGTAAAGATCCAAATGCAGGTACCAATGCTGAAAGAATATTTCGAAAGATGGAACGATGGAACTACGATGTGCAAAATGCTGGTCAATCAAAATGTAAAGGCGCGCAACCAAATACTCGGTCACTAGCAATAGTACTAGACTGCTGGGCAAAGTCTCATCATGAACAAGCTTACGACAGAATTCTGGCAACCTTTTATCACGCAGTTGACAAACTTTCCGATATCAAAGGCGACGAAGGTAGAAACGGAATAAACAGCTACAGAATTCCAGTTATACCCCTGAACACAGTTGTTTTTAACTCTGTACTGAACGGGCTAGCTAATAGTTCACGAGGGGTTGAGGCAGGTGCGAAGGCGAGAGAAATAGTCGCCATTATGGAAGACCTCAATGCAAATGGAGTACTTCAGAAATACGTGAAGAGTCATTCCAGTGATAGTGAAGAGGAAGGAATCGCCGAAACAACGCCAAACACAACAACTTGGAGCCTGCTATTGAAATGTTGGACAAATGCGGTAGATGCTGCCGATGATGACGGCGGCAAATTTGCTGCCTCGCAAGCAGAAGCAATTCTTGATAAAATGGAAGAATTGTATGAAACGAAGCCGAATGCATTTACTTATACATCCTGTTTGAAGGCATGGAGCAAGTGCTCTTCTGAATCTGGAGCGAAACGCGCACTGTCCATATTGGAACGAATGGAAAGATTATTCGAGGAATCAAAGGACAAAGAATTCAAGCCGAATTCGATACATTACAATACATGCCTATCTGCCTTTAGTCAGCTGAAAAGCAAAGACGCAGTCAACCAAGCTAGAGAACTTTTTGCCAGAATGCAGAAGAAAGGAGTAATCGATACAGTCAGTTACAATACTATGATGAAGATTTATTTGACAAGCAGCCCTATCAACGCACATGTTCAAGTGGAGCTGCTATACAAACAAATGCAAGCTGAGGATGTACATCCAGACACAATTACATTCAATACCATGATGGATTCACTGGGAAAATCTGGTGAAGCAGACGCTACCCAAAAGGTGATCGAATTATTGAATCACATGATTGGTCTCTCGAAAAGGGATGCCAATTTCACTCCAAGTGCTGAGTCCTTTACAGTAGTTCTGAATGCGATAGCTCAAAGTCAAATCGACGAAAAGGTGGAACCAGGAAGAAAGATATTTCATGAATTGCTATCAATGCACGAAGCAAGAAGTGACGACAAAATGAAGCCAGACGTAAGGCTTTTTGCAGTATTTATATCTACCTGTGCAAACCAAGGTGGCAGCAGTGAACGAAAGCGTTTTGCTCTGAAACTAGCTCTTGGAACTTATGAACAGTTGTGTAAGCAGCCTTCGTACGGTGCGCCGAATTCATTCATTTATGGCGGTCTCATGAAAGCTTGCGGCCGGTTGGCTTCGGATCAGAAAGAGAAGTCAAGATTAATGGAACATATTTTCAACAAGTGCATTGAAGACGGTCAGCTAAGCAAGGTCACCTTTGATAAATTTCTGAAAGGTGCGCCTCGTAACTTGAAGGAAAATATACTCGGCGGTCTGCCAAGCAAAAAGCTTCCATTTGAATGGTACAGGAACGTGAAGGTGCATGAGCGACCCTGAAAATTATATTATTAGAATGCGTGTCGAAAAACTCTTTCACCGATAGAATTCAGTTACAAAATCATGATGTCTTGGACTTTCCTGTGGATTGTACAAGTTCACATTATACGTACAGTGCAAGAAGTTGTGCGATGAAGGGATAAAGTGAATTTCTAAATCTCTTCTTTTCAAAAACAGATTAAAAATGAATGATTTTATTAAAAAGACAAGCATGATATTATTGTGCTACTGTAGAGACCCCGTCAGAAGATAAACTAAAAAGCGCAGTTATTCTTTTTTAATCTTGTCATCTTCAGTATCAAACTTTCCCTTCTCAAATCTCCTATACAAAGCCTCGACCTCATACATAAGTCCATACTCATCAAACATGCCTTCCTTGTCGAAAAATTGCCCGACACTCCAAGTTTGCTTTGCAAAAGGACTAGTTTCCATACCCTGATATTCAATCCTCACAGCGTAAAACTCTGAAAACTTGGGAAAGATGGTCCTGACTCTCAACCCATACTTGGTCAAATTAGGATTTTTCTTCAAATTTTCCTTTGCAGTGAGTCCCTCGTCTACAACCTTGGTAATAAGAATACAATCCTTATCCAAAAACGTAGTAATCAACTGCAGAACCCCACTCAACATGAAATAAAGCGCACAACAACATCCCAAAACCGGCCGGCTCTCAGGAAAAGGCAGCGGAGAGAACTGAGCAATCATGGCGAAAATACAAGCCACAGTCATGAGGATCAACTTGATATTGTTCAATTTGTGGTCTTCTTTGAGCCCAACATTTTTAGCATTAGGATCATGGCCTTCTAGCATGTTTTCTTCGAGAAATGTGTTGGCAACGGTTTCATCCAGGATTTGTTTCAGTTTGATGATGTCACCTGTATCTACTTGAAGAAGTACGACTTCTTCCTCTTCGGAATTGGTTGTTTTATCAGATTTCGCCATCGTGCTGCGCAATAATGAATCAAGGTTTATTTATCGTTTTCAATTTGCGCTTTTGTCTATTACTACGTACTTGTACTTGTAGTACTTGTACACTTATGATTTGTTGACACTGCACCCGGTGGTAACGAACGCCGCTACGCCATGGTCGGTATTCGGTATTGAGTCCACCCACCACACACAGCGCTCCACGGGAAGGTTGTTTTGGAGGGGGGACTCTAAGACCCCACTGATTGAATTGATTGTTGCCCGGGCGGGCGGGCCGGGCGGGGTCAACGCACGGTCGGTCCAGTCATTTACAAAAGTTGGGTTGATTTTGAGAAGGAGAATTAGAAGTCATTTTGAATTTGGGCGAACACCCAAACAACAACTAGGAGTAAAGGCGAAAAGAAGTAAGTTCAAACTGGGGCTTTGCGGTTGTTTGAACCGGTGCGGTACGTATCATACTCGTACTCATACTCTATTCGAGCAGTCATTCAGGACTTCACTTCTGAGTCATCAATTGAATATTAGACCGAAAACCAAAGACATTTTTCTTGGCCCGAGAAAGTCTCATCCATTGTTGGTTCGTACAGTACATGTAAATGTACCCATTAAAGAGAAAAGGAAATACACCCAATTCAAAAATAAAACTCGACTCTATGTGCCAATCGCCGAAAGAAAAGACTAAAGCTGCACAGAAACCACCGTCCCATAGACCTTCTTTCGTGAAACCCTGTAGGTCTAACGGTGATCTAATGATGCTCAGGGAAATAGAAGTGAGTGAGGAAGATCACCGCAGTCCTCCCAAGCAAGAAAATGTAACTATCAATAGTTTGATGACGCCAAGGATTCAATTTGTACTACTCTCTAGTACGATGTTTATCTTTTTCGGGATCCACAATATATTGCAAGAAGCTATGATGAAGGTCCCTGGATTTCATGGAGTAATGCTTTCATACATGGAGGTGCTGGGAGTAACAATCTGTTCTTGGGTAGAAAGAAAATACGTTGCCAAGGAAACTACACGTGTGGCGCCGTTGCTATCCTACCCACTTTTGACCTTTTGCCTCATGGCATCGTCAAGTTTGTCAAACATCTCTCTGAATTACATTAATTTCCCAACAAAAGTGGTGTTCAGGTCCTGTAAGCTTATACCGACAATGATAATTGCAACAGTCATCAACAAAAGAGTCTTTAAGTCGTACGAATACGCATGCGCCATGGCAATATCATTTGGCGTAGTCATTTTCGCTGCAGTAGACTGGAAATTAACTCCGTCGTTTCATCCAACCGGACTTATCTTGGTATCGCTCAGCGTTGTGGCCGATGCCGTGCTGCCTAATGCTCAAGAAAGAATGTTCCGCTTGGGATCAAGTCGGTTAGAGCTTACATTCTTCACAAACTTTTTTACGCTTATTGCCATGACAGTGACAACGTTGGCGAGTGGAGACTTGGTGCGCGTTGTTAAACTTGCCATGACTAGTGATACCAATCTGATCACCTACATGGTAGTTTATACATTCGTTGCTTACGTAGCCATATCAGCCTTCATGATGATTGTGAAGAATTATGGCGGTGTCACAGCTGTGCTACTAAGCACGGCGAGAAAGGGTATGACTCTGATCCTCAGTTTCTTATTGTTCCCAAAGAACTTTTCATGGTTTTATGTACTCGGGGCTTCTTTGGTTCTAGGCGGCTTATTAGTTATATCAGTCGGGAAGACCATGCAGGCTAACAAAGATGTTAATAAAGCTGTCCCCAGCGAAGTGAAACCTCTAATGAAGGTGAGCGATGATGATGTTGAAGCCGGAAATAATTCGAAGCCTTAGTCATCTGGTAAGTATGAAGATATCTTGGAAGAAGAAATTTAAATGTTCGAGCTACTGTAGAGAGTTATAAATACAATGAAAATACTTTAATGCATAATTTAAAAGTCCAAACCATCACAAGTAGATTCAAACTGAAAAAGTAGAATTTGTGGTAAACGAATACTTGGGAATTCAGAGGATTGATGCTTTGTTGACATCTAGATTCGAGTAGTGAGACTCTTCTACTAAGTTTCTTCAAAGGATTGTCATCTAGTATCGACACGGAGGCGAATGTGTGAACCATACTTCACTTACAATTTGCAAAAGTACTGACTTGCTTTTAGACAATCCTGGCCAGATAATAAATTTAAGAATGTTGATCCTCTATTTGTACTATATGTGTACTACAGTATACGCGAGGGCAATCCAAGTGTAATGGCAATTTCATTTGTATTTTACAGCATACGTGTACCTTTTGAGAGTTGAGTGTAAACCTCAACACGTTTTTCTTTGCATCATTTCTCAAAATCATGTTCACCTTGCCGCTCATTCTGATGACTTTCGAAAATACTCGTAGACGTGTAGCTCGTAATCATTAGGTTGGAAAGATGGAAAAGATGTAAGGTGTCAGAGCAAGTTGCAGAGGTCACAGTTTGGGAAGATGAATTTGACCCAAGTTGTAGATACTTCATCATGCAAAAGACGGAAAGCACAAATATTACCGACGTAGAGGACAATGATCACTTTTAAGATGCACCAACTCTACTTCAATTGTGTAATTAATTTGAGGAAAGTGAATCGGTGACCACAGCAATGTGTAATATCCGTGATATTCTTGGTGAGGAAGTGTCGGTGACTCAAGGGCTGTTGGTACAGCATGGAGACCCGACCAACAATGCTCTGTTCTCACAAGTATGCGCGTTGAAGCAAAAGCGTGCAGAAATCGAGGATGAAACTAGTATGTGGGGATACAAGATCGCTGATAGCTCCGCAGAGCTTGAAATAGTCATGATATGGTGGCAGAAGCGCGGCGGTTCACCTAGTGATATTCCTGTTGACATTAATCAAGCGAATGCCCAAGGAAAGTCTTTGTCCGATTTAGAACAACTGACATATCAAGAAATGAAAGCAGATGTGAAGGATGTTGCAGCACAAATTAACTTGAGCGAGAATAAGGTTAAGAAACTACTGGCATCTATTACGGATTTATCTGAAGAAAACACTCGAAACATGTAGAAAGTAGAAGAACTTGGATTGACAGGAGCAGTGAATCTTACTCGGAAGTTCAAGGAAGAAGTCAGGGAGAGAAGATATGAACTAGACAGGACCATTCAACAAGAATCAGAGATGAGTGCGAGGGTGCAAATGATCTGAGATTTGCTTGAGGAGGATGAAGTCCTAAGGAGTAGCGATAGTACCAGAGAAATAACCCAGCCTTCAAAAGTTGAAATTGCAAGAAGTGTTCCTCTAGAAACCCAGACAATCGAACCAGAAGCTTTGTCAGAAGATCTCATTGAAAGCTATCAACCTGAATCGCCCATTCTGCATGGGATGAATGATTCAAATCAATTATTAAATAATGCATCTGATATTCCGAAAATGCTAGCAATGATAGTGAGTTCTATTATTCAGGCGAGAGCTATGAGGGAAATGGTTATGAATCAAGTGACGAACTACCCCATTCCCAGAGAGTCAAGCAAGGAAAGTCTAGCGCTATCGTGTCTTGGGCCGACGATGGAGATCTTGGAGTATTCACGTTCAAGGTGTGTGATTTGCTGACAAGAATATTTGGTTTATCGAAGTCCGCGATCAAACGAACGGCGAAATCTACGGTAGATGATGTTGTTAACCTGTCCCGCGTGATGATCATCTAAACGATGCACTTAGGCCCCGCTTTACATCCCGAGCCCATCATTTGATGTGAATTCAAAAAATCGTAGGAAATCTACGCAAATGGGAGTCTGCGTCACCAAAACGGTCTCAAGTATTAGCACAATCTCTATGCAAGAGGGCGAGAAGGTGATAAAGGTGACTGAACTAGTCGAGGTTGTCATCGATTTGTACAATACAGGAAGATCTATCATGAAGAAAGAAAAGAAAGAAAGTAAGAAAGAAGATCTTGATCATGTCTGTGCCTGTAACAATTCAGCCCGATTTTATGAGACGGCAGTAGCAAGTGATGCCAAAGATGTTGGATAAGAGTAGCACTCCATCGGATACCTTTGCGACGGGAGGCGCTGAGGTAAAAGTGTTTCTGTTCTGATTGGATGAGGTCACTGGAGATAAATCCTTACAGGAACGGGTGCCACTCTATTCGAATTTGAGACGCCGGCGTAGGGAACTATTGGCAGGATCCTGCGGCATATCGTTGTGCTCTTGACGAAGATCGGATTGAATACAATATTCTAGAGAATACTGGATCGAGTTGTGTGGATGCAATCTACCTATCGCTGAGCTAATATTATTCAGTCTTCCAGAGGAGAGAGGCAGAAGGATCGAGACAGAGGAGGGCATGTTTCAAGTCTTCTTGACAGTGATGCAAGCTCGAATATGAAGGAAGCAAGCTGTCGCCCGGCCTAAACCTTGGTCGTGGGAACTGTATCGAGGAGGGCTTTTGAAATGAATTGGTGGGGGTGGAGGGTACCTACTACTGACATTTCTGGTACATCTGAAGGACAGCATCGCGGTGTACACTGGTTTGACCAAACCAATCATGAGGCCATATATGTGTGTGGAGAAAGAAGGTCTTGACTTTTGTGATATAGACTCTAATTAGTACGGACTGGCATACCGTGCCTCGATCTGTCCGGTGTTGGGTCCCATAGTTATCGGTTTATCGGCATGGGGTCCAATGGGCATTCAGTTTTGCCATGTGACAGAGGTGTTCGATGCAACGATAGTCATCTTGATGTGCCCAGAGGTGTTCAAAGTGATAGGCAAAGGTTGGTTTTGCTACGAGAATTTGACAGTCTCGTTGGAAATGTCGGTATGGTCAATTGCCGATGGTTCGCTGTCGCACCCTGCCGTGACTGTGCCAGTGGTTGACATCAATTCTCGCCATAATACTCCTGTATAATCCCCATTATACTTCCGAGTTCGTTACGTAAGGAAAATTGATCCGTACGTGTAGGACATCCTGGAATGAGCTCCCCACTTGAATAGCTGTTTTTAACGGATATATTGAAAAGATTTGTAAATGCTTTAGGAGGAACAAAATACTGAGATAACCACGAGTAGTCTCCGGATAGGGGGAATGCCAAGAAGAGTAGGGATGGGAGTGATGAGGTCCCATTGAGCAGTGATTGAGGGATCCCAAGAGGCCGGAAGCCCAATGGCGCAGACCGTGATGTGAAGGACTATATCCGTGCGTGAGATGATTTTTATGGTAGTTCCTATGTTGCAAAGGAAGAGCTGTCGATAGCTGAACCTACCCCGTGGGGGTCACTGGTAATCAAGTCAATGGTATGAACCATTTCGACGGCAGAGGAACCGAAGGTCGGTCGAAATGTATAAGTCCTTCCGCCGAACCTGTGGTTTCCGTTGATCGAGAGGTTGGAGAAGTCGGGAGGAAGCTGGTGCTTGGCCAACTTAAGTTGGATCGATAAGTGAGGCCGGAATCTACTAAAAGATGAAGGGTTTCTTGGTTTGGTAAAAGAGGTAATTAAATCCTTACATTAATGGTGCTGATATTTTAACAGTACCATGGTCATTCGTACATCAGTAGCTATGGAGTCTAACTCGACTTGGAATATGAAATATTTTTTGTTGCTTTCCCTAATTCAACTTGATTCACCCTCTTTGCAAATCGTAACGAACATAAACTTTCACCACTACTCTCAAGTGTAGGGCTCAAATTCACAAACATCAATGCCTTACCATCCCCACTAAGACAATCCTGTAGAAGGTATGTAAGCTTCGAATTCCTGAATGGGACATGCGATGATCCGTTTGACAATGCAGTAAAAACATCACCGAGACTGCTGAGGCTCTTATTAATCGATTGGGTCTCCTTCAGCCGTTTGGCATCACTTCCAGCACCACTTCGATCCAATCGCTCACTACCTGCAAGATCACAAAGATTCAATGCACCATCCACAACTGCCCCCGTCTCTTCATTTGTTCCACGAAGATGCAACATAAAAACAGAATGACTTCTTGAACTGACCGCATTCATTTTTGTCGATGCAACAGATCTGGCACGGGCTGCAGCACTCATCAAATTCTTTAGACAGTACATACCGTTCTGGGAATCTTCTGTGTCGATCTGAATTTCCTTCAGACCACTAACGTAGCTCTTTCCATCTCGTTCGCGACGAATGACGAGCTTGTTTTGGTTTTGATTACGAGTCGACATCCCAGAAGGTTTGGCAACGACGCCTTCATTCATATTTACCAGCAAATCTTTCAACTCTTCATTGTAAATCTCCAAGAAACTAGCATTTATTGTGAATTTCCACTTTTGTTGTTGTAATGCCTTTGCTTGATTCAGAATTTGCTCAACAGCTCTGGGGATAATACCTTTCATTACACCTGAACCGCTTCCTTGCATTGTGTGTGTCTTACCAGAACCAGTCTGCCCGTATGAAAATAGGCAAACATTGTATCCATCCAGAGCACTCTGAACAAATTCGGAAACTTCTTCGAAGACAGCGTCTTGTCCTGAGGACGGCGCAAAGACCTTGTCAAACTTAAAATCGTGTTTATTTGTCTTGCTCTCAATTGACAGGTTTTCTCCGTCAGGATGCATGTGAAAAGGAGAAGAAACGCTTCCATTGTCACCAGGTAGAAACGGTCTTGTTCTAACAAAGACACGAATATTTCCTCTCAGCTCTTGGATTGTGTTGTGCATATCTCGTCGTATCTGTTCACCTGTCATTACTTCTATCTCGAGCTGCTCAATTCTACGGTCTTTTTCTTCAATCCGAGCTCGTAAGACTGCCTCGTCCTCGCTATCAAGAGATATATTTTCATCAAAATCTTGGGTAGCAGCTCTACTCTTGAGCACGCTCATTTCGAAGAGGATCCTCTCTTTTTCTTCTTGCCATTCTTTCTCGCGCTTTTCCATTTCGAATTTACTTTGAGATCTCAGGGATGCGAGCTCGCCGCTTGTTGCGTTCAGTAAAGCAAGAGTAGCAGTATGTTCCTTGGTCAATTCTTCAAGTTGAATCTCGGCTTCACCATTTGAGTCCTTTTGCGCCTGAAGCTCATCATACTCTCTTTGCATATCATCAAAGTCTCTCATGAGTGCAGATAGTTGCATATTTGTTGCTTTGATCTCACTCTCAATGGAAACTTTTTCAAGACGCAGAGCCTTGATCTCTTCTTCAGCCGAACGCAATTTGTCCTTAAATTCTTGCACATCACGATCATTCTGCAATTGCCTACTCCAATTATCAGACGGGCCAGAATTATTTTCATTGGACCCAAGAGTCTGCTTTCTAACCTCAAGACGGAGACGGCGGTTCTCTTGTTGAAACTCTTCCAGTTCATTCTCAATAGCCTTGTTCCTTTCCGTTTCCTCTTGAGCAGTGCCCATGAGTTCATTAATTTCTTGTTCGTACTTGGTTTGATCTTTCAACCACTGATCCTCTTTTTGACGAAGGCGGGCTTCAAGAGGCGCTTTCGACATTGATAAAGCCATTTTCTCCTTTTCCAATTCCTGAATTCGTTTCTCCATCAACCCGATCCTAGAGAGCATTCCTGGTTGATCCGCATCATCAATGTCTGCAGACAGATTCACGATGCTGCTACTGGAGATATTAGGATTCATGTCATTTTCAGAAGGATTGGCGACGTTGGTGCTATGGCTATGGATACTACTGCTGGTATCCATGAACGCCATATCAGGTCTGTTACTAGGAGTGAAGGACATGGATTTCCTGCCACTTCTCACACTTGCAGTCCTCCTCCTTGCACCTCCCCCGAGCAAACTCGTTCTCCTGTTACGAGTAGGCGTCGAAGCTATCCTGGAGGAACCCACACCCATTGACATTCTCCCTCCAAAAGAAGAAGAGGAATAATCGTCGTCTAAACAAATGGACGATTTTGAAGACTGAGTCGTACTTGCCTCTGTGACTGAGCATGCATTGACAAAATTACTGACAGAAGCACCCAAGCGATCCGTTCCAGACGGAATGGCAGGTGGCATGCCACCACAGACACCGGCACCGGTACCTGCAGTATTGACATCATCTACCCCGGAAGCTTCTCCAGATTGCTGCATGAGTCTCTGCTTCCTCCTCATACGGAACCGTTCAACTGCAGTTGCTCCTTCTACAGGAGGAAGAGGCAAAGATGCAGAAGAAGAAGCATGTACACTACTGACATTAACATTGGATTCAATGCGTATGCGTTTCGTAGGTGTAGTATTCATATTCTCTGACGCAGACTGGCACTGTGCACTGTCGACACTTGAACTTGAAGCAATATAAGAAGTATCGGCATTAGAATTTTCCTTCTCCTTGGCTCGAGCTTGAGCCCTCCATTCTTCAAGCATCGTCCTACGATCCTTCTTGGGTTCTGTAGATGAAGATGAATCAAAATCATTGTATCTGTCCACTGATGCAGATGCAGATCCAGATCCAGATCCATTGACACCAAATGATCCTCGTCGCTTGGAGGTGGATGGAGATGGACTACGGAGGTTGAGACGGTTGGTTTCACGGAGGATGTTGCCTCCGAAGGATTTACGGCCGCTCCTCATTGTCGATTCGATTTCGGTGGATTGAATTGGAACAATTTAATTTGGTGCGGATGAATTTGAAATTTTCAACCGGGCGATTGAAGAGAAAGAGTCTGTTGTGTTTGTATTGATATTGATATTGATGTGGGCACAGAGGTACGCGTGCAGTAGTGCAAATATACAAATACCGCAGTTGTTGAATCAATCAATTCTTTGTACCTTTGTCTTTTGCAGTTGAATTCAGGTTAGACCAGAGGGTTTTTTGGAATTCAAAAATGTTGGAACAGACTTTTCATAAAATCTGTACCAAAAAGAAACGGATCTGTTAGCTGTCCCCCCCAAAGAGAAAAAGAAGAGAGTAAGGTGAGAGGAGGGATAGATTAGACGACAAAAGCCAAAACCAGAGTTTCCGTTGGGTCTTTTGAAACACGGCGTGCTCGCGCGTTGCCATAGCACCGAGGCGTAAAGAATTCGCTCGAATCAGGAGGAATGATCTCTTTGGTGCACCTCGACCCCGCAAAAGAAGTATTTTACCAGCATACAAACAGAACCGCAGCAAAAAAGACATTCGATTCCTTCTTCCTCTATATCCCGCCCGCCATGAACCCTGAATAGTAAGTCCTACCTTCACACCAACACCAGTACAGCCATGACGCAATTAACAGTTATGCGAGGAAGCAGTGCATCGAGAGAGGACGAATGATGTGGAACGGGAGACATTTGAAAGTCATGGTTGGGAATGACACTCGGAGAATACGAATTCCAAGTGTACCCATGATCTAAAATTATCAATGGCGCTTCTCACAAGATGGCGGACGCATTCTTTCAACGCTATCTTACTATCGCATTGATATTGCCGTCTAGATGCAATCTGCGGAACGACCGAGCAGCATCATTTCTATTGATTTCATCTCTCGGTTGCTTCAGCTAGCTACCAGTACACGTACCGTGCTTTGCACCAATCGTTGCAGTTCGAATTCAATCTAAACTTTTTTCTTTCTTCTTTCAATCAAAATCTACAGCGATTACCTCTTCAAACTTCTTCTCATTGGAGACTCCGGTGTTGGTAAATCTTGTCTATTGTTGCGATTTGCCGATGACACTTACACTGAGTCTTACATTTCGACAATTGGAGTAGACTTCGTAAGTGCCTCCAGACTAATTTAACACGCTCCGTATTTTTCAAGTCACATTTTGAATAACTGCTCTCATGCTATGACTATGATCTCTCACCATCCATTTTGCATTCTCCGTGTAGAAAATTCGCACCATTGAGCTCGATGGAAAAACAATCAAACTTCAGATCTGGGATACCGCGGGCCAAGAACGCTTCCGCACAATCACATCGTCATACTACCGTGGCGCACATGGAATCATTGTCGTCTACGATGTTACCGATAACGAATCCTTCAACAATGTAAAGCAATGGCTCCACGAAATTGACAGATATGCATGCGAGAATGTCAACAAACTCCTTGTCGGTAACAAATCCGATTTGACCTCCAAACGTGTCGTCTCTTCTGAGCAGGGTAAGGAGTTTGCGGATAGTCTTGGAATCGAGTTCCTTGAGACTTCTGCCAAGACCGCCACTAATGTTGAGCAGGCATTTTTGACCATGGCCAGTCAGATCAAGGCAAGGATGAAGACTCAGCCTAGTGCAGCTGCTGGTGGTGCAAACAAGGGAGGTGTTTCTCTTAGGAGCAAGGCAGTTAATGAGAAGTCTAGCTGCTGCTAAGTGCGCTACACGTAACGACATGCAAACGAAGCATAGTTGGACCTTGCCATTTAGCTTGTTGTAAGGGCTTGATGATGGAGGAGTGGGTGGATTAAAGTGCCGTTGAAGATTTAGTGCACCACATCTTATTGATCTCATTTTTTTAGCCGTTCAGTTGATCCTGTTATGTTGAACTCCTCTTGTCTTGAAATCGAAAACCGTAAAAATGAACCGTAACATTATAATTGAATTTGTTTTGAAATAAAGAATTTGTATTACATGCTTTCTCTACGTGCGTGTATTAAAATTAATACGAGTACAGCATTAGTAACTGTCTTAGTTCTTCCAGAATTTTTATCTTATATTGTAACAGTACAACTTTGGGTAACTTTGGGTGGACATCCACTTTTCTCATCATCCAAACATTGATTATTAGATCCTAATTTGAAATCGCCTCACCAACATTGTTCATTCATTCGTTTCTCAATAATTATACAGAGGAAGATACGTACGCATACAGCGATAATGCATACTGTACCCGCAGGGTTCAATTCGAGGACAATTCAATGCAAATGGCTGCATATAATATTTATCCCCTTTTCGCCCACCAACCAGACCATCCTTTCTTCTTGTGGTAGTTAGACAAGTGAGTATACGCAGCCGTGGCCTCAGCGGTAGAGTAGGCACCAATATTGACATCCTTCCTTTCATCACTATTGTGATCTCCGTCTTCTCGTTTCCTTTTGGAACAAGCTACGTGTTCGTCTTCGGTGATTGTTTGCTTCTTCTCACTCATGGCTGCTGCAAGGAGGGCCTCGCGCCTCTTTTCGGGCATAGAGACAGCAGCTTCCAAGCGACCATCGCCGACTACTAGCAGGGATCGTATAGATACAATCACACTCTCAATATCATTGATTGGATTCCACCCTTCGTTTGTGAGCAATTCCATGCATAAAGCTCCGTTCATCACGAAGCCTGTTTGACGTTTAAATCGAGGACGCACAACGCGAACAAATGGTGGCTCAAAAGGGTACTGTTATGTTGCATGAAAAATTAGAAATCAGCTACGTGCAACAGGGATATTCAAAACACAGACCATTAGATTGAATGCTAAAAATCAACGTACCTGTTCGGGAAAGTTCATTTCAAGTTCAACATGATCCAGACCAAGGACCAATAAATCTTTGTGCAAATCAGAGTCTTCGTCGAACTTGAAGAGTTTCACGGCCCACTTATCCATACATTCGTCATCTTTCTGTTCCACTTTAAATCCTGCTTCTTTAGTATCAGCCATCATTACTTTGAATAGATCGGAAGCTAGGCGTCTCCTTCCGCCAGACTTTTCACTTTCCGCCCGTAACGACATGGAAACCGCTTCTTGAGTTGGTTTCTTCCACTTTGCCTTTTTCCCATTTAAATCGGAATGATCAGTTCTATCCAAAGTGGCAAACTGGGCGATTTTTCCACTACCGACCTTAGCTTCGTCATCTTCTACGACGTTTTTCCCTCCTTGAGGCGGATCTTCCTGTGGTACAACGGAAGCGATACCATCACTTTGGATGGTGTTGTGTGTAGGCTCGGCTGAAATGAGAAATCCAGAGTAGTGGCCATCATCATCTTCGTAATCGTAAGAGTATTCAGACTCCTCATCACTCCCTTCAGCATCGTGGGCATTGGTCTTGTCGACATCATCAGTCTCAGGTGGAATTTCGGCCGGGCGAGAGCCGTCAATGCCGGTTATGTTTTCAGCACCGTGCTGGTGGGCAGCAATAATCTGTCCTCTCGACTCAGAGCTGATCCTTCTGCTCAATCCTTCATGACTATCATCTAAACCGTTTAAAGTTCTCACACCGTCATTATCCTCATGTTCACTAACGAGATAGTCGCCCGCATTCAGCATCAGCCTTGCCGCAGCGGTTTGATCCTCGGAACACATAGCTTGGTCCTGAACTACTACGGCTGCCGTTGAAGGATACGAAGATCTTCCACTGTCATCTTCAACCGGGCTCACCGGTGGATCTACGTCAACGTTTTTTGAAGTGGTACTCATGATGGCGGTTTTAATGGAGAAGCAGTAATATTAAATTATCGTCTCAAAAACGCTCTGTATTGTCTGTAATGGTACAGTTCTGTTTGTACCGTTCGTGTTCTGACTGGCAAATATGTACCACTTTGTCGGTTGGTTCCTAAAAAAACGGAGAGTGACTTTCATTCTCTCTTTCCTTCCCCTTTCTTACAAAAAGTCCACGACTGACTGACTCGACCCAGCTCAGTTTTTACTTTTGAAAAATTCACTTGATAGACCCTCCTTAGAACATCTTTTCGTGCCAAGACTGACTACGTTTCGCATGCATGCAAGTTTAGAGTATGTGCTACGTATGTATACTGGTAAGTTGAAGTTGCGCTTTGAAAAAGTAGTGGCACTTTCGCCGCCCCTTGGCTTGTGGACGAACGAGAAGCAAGAATATTCGGAACTCCCACTTGTTCTTGTGGTGCTTGCTACTACTGTAACATCACCAGCAGTTGTTGCTGTCTCAAAATGGCAATCTGCTCCTTTTGCAATTCGATATTGAAATTTGCGGTTTCAGTCACTCAGTCATAAACTAGACAGCACATGCGTTGCAGTTTTAGCAGCAGTGCAGTTCAAAAAATCAAATCGTAGTATCTTACCAAGTGATAGTCTAGCTAGCCTGTGGTGATCGTACGGAGAAAAGAACACAAAGTCGTACCTTCTCCTCGTCCTCCCTCTAACACCACCGCATATCTGCTGTTACTTTGATGACCATGACAATCGTCAACATTTATCTTTTTAAAAACCAGTGAGCGCAGCAGATATATTTACTGACATAAATAAGAGTACCACACTTACTACGTGTAGTACACGTATTCTTTAAAAATGCATCGTTTAGTACTATTACTATTATTATTAGTAAATGATAACCGTCCCCACTTGGAATTCAAGTGTGTAGCTGTTTGGGTGTAGAGAGTAGCCTTATCGAGGAGGTGAGAGGGGGAATTAAACCTCCTAATGTAGAGGTAAGTGTTAAAACGCGGGTTAACTAAAGAGAGTGATCAGTGATCAGAGCTGAACGCAACATTGGGGGATGGGATTTCTGGACTGTCCTTTTCATTCAGCGGTCCTCCTCGGACGGAACATCATACTGTATACCGGAGTCAGTCGTGTGAAGATACAGGCTCTTTGGCAGATTGCTTCATTCGAAGATGTATTTACTAATTTCAAATTCGTATCCTATTTTGAATTTTGTGACGAAGATTTTGAGGAGTCGAGTCAGTCAGTCATTTTAAGTCAAGAAGTAAGGGGTCATTCAAGGTCCTATTGAATTTTATCGAATTTCACGTTGAAGATACTCTGGTGTAGACACACAAAAATGTTTTTCAAACTTCGGTAAATCACTCTGAAAAAGAATAGAGCGCTGATCCGTCCAGTGAATTGACATTGATGCGGGGCCTCTCAAACACCCCCTAGTCTATTTTTCACAAAGTTATTCCGGTGAAATGAGAGCTTTTTACGAGCCATCGTATTTGAAGTCGGATGCGATCTTATGCTATATACATATTTGTATATGCTATATCTTCTGTTTCTTGATATGCCGGTGTAAAAGTGATTGTTGAAGCAGAATAGTACGCATTTTTCTTTGAGAGAAAGAAAAAGCATTCTTTCAATATCTAAATATCCGTTTAGGTATTTCATGTAATTGTTCACAATTTTCCGGAAACAACGCTACTGAGAAGATTCAACCCGCCAGCCTACAGTAGGATTTACAACATCTGTAATGAAGCAAACAGTGAAGAAACAAACTCCGACTTTTGTCTCTAATCCCTTTCTTTCATCTTCCACATCTGCCAACGGCACTTCATTGACCCCTCATGACATCAACCTACTTTTTCTGCTTTTAGAGGAACCACAACTTCAGTTCAAGAAAGAAGAGGAACGCATCCAATTGGCATCCTCAATACATACGACCATGACAGAAGTCAACGAACAAAAGATTCTGATTCCCCGAGCCACATCTTGCCATCAACCATTGGCTAATTTTGACCGCTACCAACAAGATCCCAAGAAGACGACTACCAGCAAAAAGGATCCAGCCACCACCTCTCTAACCCGAGCAGGAGACGACGCGGGACACCTACCGCGTGCCGACGAAAACATGTGTTACGAAGAGCACAAGTCAAACGATCCGCAAAATTATAGCAAGCGCCAAAGATCTCCCTCACCCCATTCGCACAATGCTACTGAAATAGGAGACATCGTCCAAGACGAAGTGAATTGTGGGGGGGGAGACGAAGCAAGACGAAACAAGCGCCAGCGTCTACCAGAGGAGGAAACGGACAGCAGCAATTGCGCGAGGACTGAAGACAAGAGCAGTAATGGGGATGATATTCCTCCCGAAAGCACGAACAGCTCCTCTACTAACCTTGGCATTGTCTCAACGAGCGTTAGTAGTTCAAGAATCAATGACAGCGACGCAAAGCCAACAACCTTCAACAATGCTTCCCCTTGCGTTGAATCTCATCTCCAAGAGGACGATATCAAGACTCTTGATAGTGTTTTCCCAAGTGTCCCTGCTATGCATCATGTTCTCTCCTCCTCCAAGGCGGAAGGTCAGGAAGGCGACATTACTCCTCTCGAGCAGACTGAAACAGCGACTGACTCGGGTCAAGGTGAAACCGATCTTCCCCCTCCTCATCATGCACCGATGATGGTGGACTCATGGCAAGCATTTATGGACAAGCAACAAGACACCGAGGAGAAGGGACACGACAACGAACACCAGAACATGCCAGCCCCACAAGGAGAGCCACTTGTCCCACCTTCTTCTTCGTACAGCTCCTGGCAAGAGCCCAACAAGAATAAAGCATATTCATACCCCCAACCGTTTGAGCAGCATGACAACAAGAATTCTACGTCCTCATACCACCAGGCCCGCTACGACCCTCATTCGCATAGGCATTACAACACCAATTCAGCTCCTTATTTCCACGATAGTACTCATACAACTCCTCATCACTCGTACGGCGGCGTGAAACAGCAAGAAATCGCCCCCTCTGTTGTCACGAGGTCTGATGAAATTTCTTCTTCAAACTATCAGCGCACAACGAGTGGTGGAAGCCTCAGAAATAACACCAGTTCTTATTCTCATCCCCAATATCGCCAGGGTGATGGAACGACAAGGTCAAATTACCCAGACAATCCTCATCATACCGGTACCTATTTTGCGCACCACCCTGCTCCTCGTCCAAGATCTAGATCTAGTAGTAGAGATCATGGAAACAGTACTGCTGTCCATTCGTACCCCCCAGTCCCACCGCTCAACGAAGCCCATTATCTCAATGATAGTGGCGAGCTAAGGTATGAGTCATATTATCCACCTAATGCGATCACAGGAGGAGCTAATCCTGTAGTAGTAAACACGAAGACACAAGGTGATATGATGGGCATGATGGCGAGAGGCCAGCAGAGGAACCAACATCCCACCAACCAAAACAGAGAAAACCACGACGGTGACATTTCTAGCGCGTATGCACATCCTGCTGCTCATCAGTACGATCATCAACAGTATTACGGTCGAAGCAATGCACAAAAAGCACGAACCACGTCAGGAAGTTCATCATCTCTATCATCAAGTTTCAACAACAGCCAGCAGCAGCAATCATCATCTGAAGCACTGCAACCTTATTACAATAGACCGGTCCTCTCCCTATCCACTAACGATGATGAAAATTGGTTGAGCGAATTTCTTTGCTTCGTCCGCTCCCAGTGTGTCGAGGTCTTCTCAGCAAGTCAGGATGACGTTGCATCACGAATGAATAGCAAAAAAGTTCTCCTTGGTCAAGTTGGCATCAGATGCCGTTTTTGCGCTCATTTGCCTCACAGAGAAAGAACCGGACGGTCCTCAAGTTTTCCTTCATCTATCAACAGGATCTACCAAAGTCTAACGATGATGCTGAGAGACCACTTTACCAAGTGCAATGCAATGCCTCCACAAATGAATGAACGCTACCTGTGCCTCAAGGCAAATGCCTCTCAAGGAGCAACCGATTCAAAGAAGTACTGGATTGAATCTGCACGTACGTTAGGCCTGGTCGATACTGAACAAGAGGGTATGCGCTTCCAGCATCCTCGCGGCCATGACAACAATTCCAGTGCTCCTGGGGCCCCACCATTGACGGGGGGAGGAGATCGCTCCTCGTCTTCTGTGTAATTTTCAATGCACTGAGATGTAAATGATTCTAAATCGCAACTCGCTCGTCTTCTGTTTGATTTAAAGTCACTGGTGTAAATGAATGTAAAATAATTTGTATGTAAAATGTAAATGTAACATTAAAATTTGTGAATGTGTGCAGCCTACTAAATTAATTTGAAAATATTCCGCACTCCCTCCTTGGCATTTGACAAATCATGATCTCACATCTCACGAAGTTAGTAGGTAATTGATTGCAATAAAACTAGTAGTGAATCAACTTAGACATTCCATATACTCTACACGTACCGGTACGTGTTTGCAAAGGAGAGGTAAATATTCAACTTTGAAAGATTTTAAGTGATTGTTTCGCTTTCTTCTTGAGTGCGAGAGA
>Ga0209712_10001476_pt1 | contig 20026 bp, 23 predicted proteins | sample ArcOceMetagenome_FD_187443 | JGI IMG/M metagenome (GOLD analysis project Ga0209712, IMG submission 187443) | Marine eukaryotic phytoplankton communities from Arctic Ocean - Arctic Ocean - Greenland ARC118M Metagenome (SPAdes) (version 2) | ecosystem: Environmental > Aquatic > Marine > Oceanic...
AAGAGTCCGATGATAAGGCATCAACAACAACAAACATGTAGAGTAACTATTAAATTCTGAGTTCATTCTGTTATCTGACTTAGTGCAAAATTAATAAGCAATATGTAAAAGTAACAAGCGTTTCTTAAGTAAAGCTTAAGGCAACATGCATATTCACTGCTTAATTCTTAATTCTTAATGCCCTATTTAACCAAACTAAAGAATCAGTTGAGTATCATCTTTGTTAATAACATTATTAATGGGCCTAGTGAAAACGGTATTTCATTTGTTCAGCTATCCTTGATTATCTTACATCCCAAAACCAGTCTTTGAGCATGCCCAAAAATTTAGATCATTAATTATCTAAAAGTGCTTGAATAAACAACAAAAACGATATACTGTATATCTATACAGTATATCGAGGTTTTAAAAATGAATTCAATAAATCACATTAATACAAGTGAGTTACATACTAAAAATAGAAAGTTTACTTTTGATAAAGCTAATTGGTGCGATGTTAAAAGTATTTCAAATAGACTTGAGCTCTCTCAGCAGTACACTGAAATCTTTGAAAAGTATGATTTGGATAACAAATGGATTTTGATGATAAACCCTGAAGAAAAACCGTTACAACAATTATCTACACAAGGGAAAATAGATCCCAAAAAAATACTTAAAGTAAATATTCATCAACGAAATATATCACTTAAAACCATTAAAAATGCTTTAGAAAAAGGCCATTGCTCAGCAGTTATCTTGTGTAACGCTAAATTAGATGCATCACAATTGGCCCAATTAACTCAATTTGCAGAAAAAGGTAAAACCAAATGCATTATTTTGAAGAAACAAGTTCAAAACGTTTTCAATCAAAGCCAAATAACAAGTTGCTTAGCTATTTCGGATTCTTCTTTATTGTTGCATTGATAGAATTTGAGAAGGTTTCTCCTTTATTAAAGCAGAAAATAAAAGTTTGCTCTGTTAAAATAGATCAAATACTTTTTTAGAATGATCCTTTTTTATGAAATGCCCATGTGGTTCAAACACTAGTTTCAAACAATGCTGCTTATTAGTAATAACTGAAGAAGTAAAAGCTATATCACCTGAGCAACTAATGCGCTCTCGTTATAGTGCATACGCAACAAAATCTGCAGATTATATTTATAATACTTACGCAAACTCTAGCAGAGAACACCAATCAGTAAATGATATATTTGAGTGGGCACAAGAAACAAAATGGTTAAAGCTCATTATTCATTCTGCAAGTGAATATTCTGCTGTAATAGATAACAGTTCTGATGACCTTGTTATTGAAGAATATAACTTACCTACGGTATTTTTTTCTGCATATTACAAACATCAAAGTCATTATTATCTCATGAAAGAAACTTCACGTTTTATTCTTGAAGGAAGAAAATGGCGTTATCTAGATGGTGAAGTAAGCAGTAGTAAAGAGCTTGCTGCCCCAAAAAGAAATGAGCTCTGTTTTTGCAAGAGCCAGAAAAAGTTCAAACAGTGTTGCGGTTCATAAATTCGAAAAGTCTTTATCATCATTCAGCTATATTCTTAGTAAATATATTTATCTACGTTCATGCAATAGCATCAAGTAAAGGGGCCTTTACTATGGTGTTATGAACAGCTTTAAGCCAACCTTTGGCATCAAATGATAACCTTGATGTATCTGAGTCACCATCATCATTACGCTTTTGTTGGTTAAATTTCTTCTGGCAATATAACGATGTATTACTTATAATTTTTTGTGTGATATGTTTCTTATCGTCTCGAAATGCAAGCGGTTTAGGCGATAACACGTTCGATAAGTGTAATTCTGCTAGGTTATTATTTTGAATAAGATCTGCTTGATTAAATATGGAAGTTGTGTGATTTTCATCTAGGGATAAGGGAGCATTTTCAGGCAGTTCAAATTCTTTTCTTAATGTTGCATCGTTAGTATTTTTAACATTTGTAACTGTTTTAGGTAAAAAAAACTGACTATGACTTTGTACATCATCGGATAACATTGCTAAAAGCAGCGAAAAATCAGCTCGTCGGGCACTGTGCACACTTTCATTAAGTTGTTCACCCAATTGTAGTTCGTGTACCAGAATTTGACTGTCAACTGACTCTATAAACAATGCACTTCAACTTTATTATTTTCTATAAAGTTTATATCGACAACTTGTTAAATATATTGAGCTTTTTTTTCATTTATTGAGTAAATGACATTATCCCTATTTTCACCTCTACAATCGTATAAATATAACGCAAAAAGCTACTTTAATGGCAAACTTAACACTAAAAATGCACCACCTTGTTTACTATCAACAAAATCAACACTTCCTTGATGTCATTCCATAATACGATTTACAATCGCTAAATCTAAACCAAAGCCCAAAACCTCTTGGTTCATTGATTTATCTCCTCATGAAAAACATCAAAAATAATAGCTTTAACCCATCGCTAACCCCATCAACATCATCTTCTGCAGTGATAATACAATCACTATTATCGTTAGCAGCGTAACCTTATTTTAACTCCCTCCACATTTAACGTCATTACTGAGGGAGTTATTAACAGCCCTAACGTAAAATGGGCATCACACCTTATTTTATCTAGACCAATTTTATTCTCAAATGTAATAAAACCTAAGAAATGCTGATAACCCGCCAATTGACCATTAATGAGTTCGAATACCGAATATTGATCTATTAGCAAACTGGGCTTTCACTATCAAAAATATGTGTATAAAGGGGATTAATTAACAATTAATAATAACCTTCTTTCATGACATCTGGTAGCATGTTCAAAAATTCAATTTCGAGCGTTTTTATGAAAATTATTAGCTTTAATATTAACGGGCTCCGTGCACGTTTACATCAACTCCAAGCCATTATTGATAAACATCAACCTGACATAATAGGCCTACAGGAAATCAAAGTTCATAATGATGCATTTCCCATTGAAGCTGTTGAATCAATGGGGTACCACGTTTATTTTCATGGCCAAAAAGCACATTATGGTGTAGCGATGCTATGTAAAAAAGAAGCTAACGTTATTAAAATGGGCTTTCCAAGCGATACCGAAGAGTCTCAAAAGCGAATGGTCATGGTTGAAACCACCAATGAACAGGGTGAGAAAGTCACAGTACTTAATGGCTATTTTCCACAAGGTGATAATATTGCTCATGAAACAAAATATCCCTACAAGCGTCAATTTTATAAAGATTTAATGACATACCTAAATAATAATCATACGCCTGACGAACATGTAGTGATTATGGGAGATATTAATATTTCTCCAAGTGATTTAGATATTGGTATTGGTGAACCTAATCAGAAACGTTGGTTAAAAACAGGTAAATGTAGCTTTCAGCCAGAAGAACGTGAATGGTTGACTACATTAATGAACTGGGGATTTAAAGATACCTTTAGGGAGCTTCACCCAACAAGAACAGAACGTTACTCTTGGTTTGATTATCGCTCTAAAGGTTTTGTTGATAATCGAGGTCTTCGTATTGATGTCGTATTAGCGACACATAAAATGGCTGACACTTGTATTGAAGCAGATGTTGACTACGAACTACGTGGCATTGAAAAACCTTCAGATCATGCGCCAATTTGGTCAACTTTTAAGTAAGTGTTAAGTAAATCTTATGTTTATTGCTCAGTATATTTGTCCTATTTGTAAAAAATCATTAGTGTTAAATAATAAAAGCTATCGTTGTGAAAGCAAGCATAGCTTTGATCAGGCAAAAGAAGGTTATGTGAATTTATTACCCGTTCAACATAAGCATTCAAAAGATCCTGGAGATAACAAAGCGATGGTGAACGCGCGACGTTCATTTTTAGATAAAGGTTTTTATCAACCGCTTGCTGATGAATTACAGAATCTTTATCTACAATATGCTGATTTAACAAAACCTGTATTTGACGCCGGTTGTGGTGAAGGGTTTTACACTCAACAATATGTAAACGCAACAAACAGTGTTTACGGCATTGATATTGCCAAAAATGCCATTAAGCATGCAGCAAAAAAATATAAAGATTGTCAATTTAGTGTGGGTACTTTGTCGCAATTACCTTTCAGTAATGATTATTTTTCTTGGATAAACTCTATTTATGCTCCCATTCTTGAGAAAGAATTCACAAGAGTTTTAGCTGATAATGGCTATTTAGTGACGGTAACACCGGCAAAAAACCATTTGATAGAGTTGAAAGCATTAATATATCGAGCAGCAAAACAGCATGACATCAGTAAAAGTCCTATTGAACACCTTACGCTAATTGAACAAAAAGAAGTCAGTTATGTGATGGAGTTTACGACAGGCGAAGATATTATTAATTTACTTTCAATGACGCCTTTTGCCTTTAAAACAACGGATAGCTTATTCAACGACTTAAAAGCGAGAAGCTACTTTAATTGCCAAGCTGATTTTTTAATACGTGTTTATAAGAATAAGACTAACTGAAACTAACGAAATATTTTGTGGAGTATTTAGAATTTAGAATTTTGAGATTGGTGGCTAATATTAAGTAACATGGCTAAATCAATAAAACGAGGTTTGTGCACTGATAGCTTGATTGAACCGCCAGCTTCATTCACCCTAGCAACACTTTCTTTATACCAAGAAGCCAAAGATACAGGTAAAAATTTATCTGCTTTAACACCTAACATCAATAATGCTTGTACTGGAAGAGTTAAAATAAATAAGCTATAAACCATTGCTTGTGGTAATAGTGCAAACGAGCCCAAATAAATCTGCATTATAAAAGAAAACAAAGCAATTCCCGGTAAATATCGAAAAGCTAAACGGCTCATTTTAACAGCTTGATATTCGGCAAAATAATTACCCAACTCAGCTTTTTGAGGCCAAAGTTCCATATACTTCCGGCCTAACTTTATTAGTTCTACTACACTTATATTCATACGCGACACCCTACAACAAGTCTTATTTAAAAGATAGCATAAAGTTGTAACTAGTTTTATTGAAGTTGGTGTAAATTTACTTTCCTTGGTTCATATCAATAGTTAAACAATTATTTTGGTCTATAATCTTCCAATTAACGTATTGTAATAAAACAATTAACTTCCTTTTTAAATAGATGATTAAATAATGCTATGAAAAAAAATCTAATTTTAGTTTTAAATTGTGGGAGCTCTTCCTTAAAATTTTCACTGATCAGACAAGATAATGGCGAAACATTACTCACAGGGTTAGCCGAACGCTTATTATCGGAACAGGCAAGTATAAAAATAAAATATCACGGTCAAGCAATAGAAGCTCATTTACTTAGACCATTTGACCATGAAGCTGCCATAACAAAACTAGTAGAGGTGTTAGTAACCCATGAACTCAATCTGCAAATTTTTGCGATAGGTCATCGCGTAGTTCATGGCGGGGAAAACTATAGTCGACCAACATTAATTAATGATGTCGTAAAAAAATCTATTAATGATTTATCAAAACTCGCACCCTTGCATAATCCTGCCAATCTAAGGGGTATTACCGCCTCAGAAGCCGTATTTTTGGATATTCCACAAGTTGCCGTTTTTGATACGGCCTTTCATCAAACAATGCCGGAAAAAGCTTTTATCTACGGTATCCCCTATGCACTTTATAAAGACCATGGTATTCGACGATATGGTTTTCATGGCACTAGCCATTACTTTGTAGTTCAAGAAGCGGCAAAAAAACTTGAGACACCCTTAAATGAAAGTAGTTTCATTAGCGCGCACTTAGGTAATGGTTGCAGTGTATCTGCCATTAAAAATGGCAAAAGTGTAGATACAAGTTTAGGTTTTACACCGCTTGAAGGCGTAATGATGGGAACTCGTAGCGGCGATATAGATCCTGGCATTATATTTCATTTAATCAATCAATTAGGGTACACGGCTGAAAAAGTTAATCATTTATTAAATAAAGACAGTGGTTTACTCGGTGTTTCAGGTTTAAGTAACGATTGCCGTGAAATTGAGGAAGCTTGGCTAAAGGATAATAATCCTCGTGCTAAGTTGGCATTAGATGTATTTTGTTATCGAATCGCAAAATCTATTGCCTCTTTTTCGGCTAGCTTGACTTCACTTGACGCCTTGATTTTTACCGGTGGTATTGGCGAAAATTCTAACCTTATTCGTCAATGTATTACTGAACAACTTAGCCTGCTTAATTTTTATATTTCAAATGATAAAAATAAATCATGCCGTTTTGGGCAAGCTGGGCATATTAACGCTGATAATTCTCGTGACATTTTAGTGATCCCGACAAATGAAGAATGGGTTATTGCTGAACAAACATCTCAACTTTTATCAAAAAAATCAGGTAAGGAAAAATAATGTCCCATAGAATAATGTTACTGCCTGTTGGCTTTGGCGTTGGGCTTACCAGTGTTGCTCAAGGTTTAATTCATGCCTGCCAACAAAAAGGTATTAATGTTGGTCATTTTAAGCCAATAAGTCAGCCATCTTCTAATTTATTAACGCATAAGAATAACACTCAAGCAAAGATAACACAGACAGAAACCTCAAATCATTCAGTATCATTAACCTATGTTGAGCAACAAATGGGTGATGGAAAACATGATATAGTTTTAGAAAAAATTGTTGGTGCATTTAATGATTTTGAAAAAAATTATGATGTTGTTATTATTGAGGGACTTATTCCAACGACTCGCCAGCCTTATGCAGGTAGAATTAATCGAGATGTTGCCCAAGCACTTTCTACGGATATAGTGTTAGTTGCGGCTCCTGACAATGACAGTGCAGAAGAATTTGAAGATCGTTTAGAAGTCAGTGCTGAAACCTTCGGCGGAATCAAAAACAAACGTTTGATCGGTTGTATCATTAATAAAATTAATAGCCCAGACAAAGATGTATATGGATTGTTACCTCGTGAAAATGAGTTTAACAATGACTTTGATCTAGTGCCTCTCATCAATTTATCTATATTTAAAAATCGTCATTTTGATTTATTAGGCACTATTTTATGGGAAATGGATTTAATTGCTCCTCGCGTTATTGATATTTCTAACTACCTCAATGCTGAAATTTTAAATCAAGGAGACATGTATCACCGTCGTATCCGTAGTATTAGCTTTTGTGCGCGCAGTGTGGGTAACTTAATGAGCCACTTACAACCCAGCCGTTTGATTGTTACTCCGGGTGACAGAACAGATATTATTATCGCAACTTGCTTATCGGCTTTAAATGGTACAAAAGTTGGTGCGTTACTACTGACCAATGGTTACACACCAAATGAGCAGGTAATGTCCTTATGTAAACAAGCCTTAGATGCGGGACTTCCGATGCTCTCTGTTCCTTGGGATACTTGGCAAACTTCACGCTATTTAATGAACTACAATCCAGAAACACCAGACGATGATATTCAACGCCATGACAAAGTAAAAGAGTATGTCGCTAAAAACTTGTCTTCAACTTGGTTACAACAACTTTCAAAGAATGTTAGTCAAAGTAATCAAATGTCACCACCCGCATTTAGACACAAATTAACTGAACTTGCCCGTGATGCCAACAAACTGATTATTTTACCTGAAGGTAATGATGTCAGAACGATCAAGGCCGCAGCAATTTGTGTTGAACGTGGAATTGCACGTTGCCAGCTTCTTGGCGATAAAGAAAGTATTTTGCGTATTGCTGAACAACAAGGCATTAACTTACCCGATGGTTTATTGATCACTGATCCTGCACTCATTCGTGATAATTACATTAAACCTTTAGTTGAGTTGAGAAAGAATAAGGGATTAACCGAAGTTGTTGCCAAGCAAGAGTTAACAGATAACGTTGTTCTAGCGACTATGATGCTACAACTAGGACAAGTAGACGGATTAGTCTCTGGCGCGGTCAATACAACGGCTAATACGATTCGCCCCGCTTTACAACTTATTAAAACAGCAGAAGGTAGTTCCTTAGTTTCATCTATATTTTTTATGTTATTGCCCGAACAAGTACTTGTTTACGGTGATTGTGCGATCAATCCAGAGCCTACTGCAGAGCAGTTATCAGATATTGCGATACAATCAGCTGATTCAGCAATAAAATTTGGCATTGAACCTAAAGTAGCCATGATAAGCTACAGTACAGGGAGTTCAGGTGTTGGTGCTGACGTTGAAAAAGTAGCAAAAGCAACTAAATTAGCACAAGAAAAACGACCTGATCTTATTATTGATGGCCCACTGCAATACGATGCTGCCATTATGGAAAATGTTGCGAAGAAAAAAGCGCCCAACAGTCCGGTCGCAGGAAAAGCCAATGTATTTATATTCCCCGATCTCAATACCGGCAATACAACATATAAAGCGGTACAACGTTCAGCTGATTTAGTCAGTATAGGACCCATGTTACAAGGAATGAGAAAACCCGTAAATGATCTATCACGCGGCGCATTAGTAGATGATATTGTGTATACAATCGCCCTGACCGCCATCCAAGTAAATCCATAGTTTACTCAGCTAAAAGGTTAAATTATTAACCTTTTAGCTTACCCTTTTACCAAGTTGGCACTGATTTAATATACAGTTGACTATTTTAATAACTATTAATACTTCCAGCAGTCTTTACCTACTAGTTAAAAAACAACCAGTATAAATTTACCATATAAAACAACACACTAACAAATCAAACAATAGTTACCCACAACAATACCCACAGCTTTTGTGGATATCATTAATAAGTTCTTCTTATTATTTAAGAGGTTAACCACTTAGAATGCAGCGACTTTTCACTAGTTAGCATGCTTTTTATAATTAGTCGTTAACTTTTAACAGAATCTTTAATTTAAATCATCAGTTACATCATAGAAACACAATAAATAAACACAAAAAAATACAGAGTAATTATGACTTTATTTATTTATGCATAAATATACTTACTTTAAAAATTAGTCAGTAAACGCTATAGTTACCTTTTTCATAAATGGTAACTTGCTATGAGTACACTTACCCTCAAATTACTCGAAGAAACTTTTGCAATTCATAGTTTAGCGAGCGATATCGATATTCCAAAAGCTGTATTTGACGCGCCTATATTTTTTATTGCTAAAACCTATGAGGAAACTTCCATTGTATTACCTCAGGCAATCATTATGCCCAGCGATGAAGTAGAAAAAGATTGGCAAGCTTTTGAGGTTGTAGGTCCACTCGATTTCACGTTGACAGGTATTTTATCAAAAATATCAACAATATTGGCAAACGAAAAAATCAGTATTTTTGCAATTTCAACCTTTGATACCGATTATATTTTAGTAAAATCAACCAATGTATCTCTTGCGACAGCAGCGTTAATATCAAATAATTACCAAATAATTTAGCTTTAGGAACATTCATGACCACCATTTATGGCATAAAAAATTGCGACACTGTAAAAAAGGCAACTAAATGGCTTGATAAGCAAGGTATTGAGTACAATTTTTTTGACTTTAAGACACAACCATTAACTACCGAGTTATTGACTGAGTTTGTCAATAGAAGCTCTTGGGATGTTTTACTTAATAAACGCAGCACTACGTTTAGAAACCTGCCCGAAGCAATAAAAGATAACTTGACTGACGATATTATATTTAAGGCCGTTTTAGAACAACCCACGTTACTAAAAAGACCCTTAGTGGATCACAACAATAATTTTCAAGTCGGTTTTAAAGAACCATTATACCAAGAGCTGTTTTTATCATGAATAATATAGAGTTAGAACATAACGTTATTACATTAGCAAAAAATTTAATCGCGCGCCCTTCAGTGACGCCTGAAGATTTTGGTTGTCAAAAGATGATGGCTGAGCGTTTAAGTGCCTTAAATTTTAATAATGAAACCATGGTTTTCGAAGATACGACAAATTTATGGTCGAGACGCGGCACAACCGAACCTGTATTTTGTTTTGCGGGCCATACCGATGTTGTACCGGCAGGAAATTTAGCGCTTTGGCATACTCCTCCTTTTGAGCCAACTATTATTGATGGGATGTTATTTGGTCGTGGAGCCTCAGATATGAAAGGGAGCTTAGCTGCGATGATTATCGCTACAGAGCGTTTTGTAGAAGATCACCCCGATCATTTTGGTTCAATTGCATATCTTATTACGAGTGATGAAGAAGGCCCATTTATTAATGGCACAACGCGCGTTATTGATACACTTGAAGCACGTAATGAAAAAATAAACTATTGTATTGTCGGTGAGCCAACAAGCTCTAATCATGTTGGAGATATCATTAAGAATGGTCGACGCGGTTCTATTTCTGGTGAATTAACCATACATGGTAAACAAGGCCATGTGGCTTACCCAGATCATGTAAAGAACCCTATTCATATTGCAATGCCCGCTTTGGCTGAACTTAGCCAAATGCATTGGGATAACGGTAATGAATATTTTCCACAAACCAGTTTTCAATTATCAAATATTGAATCTGGAACGGGCGCAACGAATGTAGTCCCCGGACATTTGACTGCTTGGTTTAATTTACGTTTTAGCACAGAACTAAATTTTCAAAATATTATAGCTAAAATTGATGCTGTACTCACCAAGCATCAATTGGAATATGAGATTAAATGGACATTTAACGGTAAGCCATTTATTACTGAACCTGGAACTTTGCTAGATTCCGCCGTAAAGGCAATAAAGACTGTGACTAACATTGATGCTGAATTATCAACATCTGGTGGCACTTCAGACGGTCGATTTATTGCCCCTACAGGTGCTCAGGTTATTGAACTTGGTCCATGTAATGCAACTATCCATCAAGTAAATGAAAGCGTTAGTTGCAAAGACTTAATTTCATTGGCTGATATTTATTATCATACTCTCGTTAACGCACTCACTAACCAAGTACAAATAGCATAACGGTAATGACTCAAATATTAAATGATATATTAAGCAAAAAACAAATAACGGGGCTCGATGATAGTCATATCACTTGGTTAGATAATGCTACGGGTATTCATCATCAAGCTATTCCAGCATGGAAGGCAATGTCTGAAGAAGCAAACCTGGCTGGTTTTGACCTAAAGATTGCAAGTGGTTATAGAGGATTCACTCGTCAATTATCTATTTGGAATAAAAAGTTTTCAGGACAACTCGCCATTAAAAGCAAGCAAGGTGAAACGCTCGACATTACGACAATGACTGAGCAAGAAATTGTTCAGTCTATTTTGTATTTTTCAGCGCTACCTGGAGCAAGCCGCCATCATTGGGGGTGCGATATTGATATCTATGCGAAAAATTTATTACCTGAGAATCAACCATTGCAGTTAGAACCATGGGAGTTTGCTGAGCATGGGCCTTTTTATTCATTGAGCCTATGGCTAATTGAAAATGCCAGTCGCTTTGACTTCTATTTTCCTTACGACAAGTTTCGAGGAGGTGTAGCGATAGAGCCTTGGCACTTATCTTATTGGCCAATAGCGAAACACGCAGAGGGGCTATTGACACTAGATGTTATACAATCAGTTATTTCAACAACTAAAATATTAGGCAAAAATGAAATAATTTTGCAATTATCAAAAATCCATCAATATTATATTCAAAATGTTGGGAGCATACACAATGGATAGTTGGCTAATTATCGTTATTTTTATCGCTGCTTTAGCGTTGGTTATTGGAAATTTCAGCCTTGTTCAAAAAAATGCTAAAACACCGTTACGATTAAAAAGTTTAAATGATTTACAAGAAACGCTACCCCGTAGTAATAAAAAAGCCCATAAAATGACAACAATAGTGTCAAATGATCCTATTGAGTTAAAAGAAAAAAGTGAATTAAATATTGAAATTGATGAAATAGAAAAAACAGCTGTAAAAAATAACACAAGGGAAAGGTAGGACATCATCTCTTCATTTTGGAGGTGTCTTTAATATAACTTTACTTAAAACTAAAACGCCGTTAAATAAATTTAACGGCGTTTTAGTTGTAATAAACTAACCTTAAGTCATATTATAAAGCATCGCTAAAAGATAACCCGGCTTCCATTACTGGAAAAATACGCTCTAATGTTTCAACGGGTAACACATTACCGTCAACATCATAAATGGTTACCGAGGTTTTACCTTCTAAATCAGCAAGTACAAATTGATACTTAGCCTCATCCATATCAATAACAGGAACATCATCTCCCCAAATAACCGCCCACAAGCTGTTATCAGGTTTAACAAAGTCAACAAAGTATATCTTTTTACTTTCATTTAAATCTGTAATTTCAAAACTATAATCTGCAAAAAATAATGGCATGTTAGACCAAAGCATTTCAACATCAATTTCTGCAATATAAGCGGGCTCTGCTTTTGCATTTTCCCCCATAGTTACAAACTTTTGATTAGCTCGCATTAAACGAATATCACGATGTTTTAAGCGGTATTTGAAATCAACTTGGGCAATAACTTCATTAAGCATCGCCATTTCAGCTCGTTGTTTCTCTATTAGGTCAATAGTTTTGCTGGCACCGTTTTCATCAGTACGCATGTAATCAATCAACTTAACCGATAAGGCAACACTTCGCCCATGAGGCTTTGTTTCAAATGAGTAACTAAAACGTATGCTTTCGCTGCTATCGACGGTTTTGAACAACCAATACCCAGAAACTTCTTCGTTATGATACCAGTCTGACTCAAACATTATATCATCTTCATCGACAGATCTTAATGGGACACCATCACTAACAAGTTGCTCTCGCAATGCTTCTATCAAAAACGCTTTTAAGTTAATTTCTTCTATTATTTGATCAAACCAAATTTTAGATGTTGTTGTACCAAGCACAACTCTAGAAGCCGATGCAACAGGAAGCACAAGAGAAGGTGCTCTCACGTCAACGTTTTGACCAATAGGACCTTGATGATTAATATCATCAGAAATAAAAAATTTTGCAGCCTCTTTAGGTTTATTCAAACCTCCAGGGATACTTAATTTTTTAGCTTCTTTTTCTTCGGCATATTCAAAACCGCCCATAGCGCTTTTGTTGTTAACACTGCCACAACCTGTTATTGCGAGACTTAACAAGGAAAAATAAAATATACGACGATTCATTAACACTCCTGAGGATACAATCTGAATCTTTAAAGTTTGTTCTTATATAAAACTGATAATAAAAGTTACGTTGAAACCATTAAATGACAACAACGAAAACTTCAATCTGCTCTTTGAGTAAATTATTTGTATTAAGTTCCAATATTATCAATAGATTTTATTGTTCAATGTATACAAGCATATTATCAGAAAGATTAATGCGCACCATGGTACTTGGCTGTTTTTACAAACACAAGAATTCAACTCGAAAAACACCAAATAAATATCCTCTATTATCATTACTGGTTTTCATCTGCTTTAAATACGTTACAATAGTGGTTTTTTAAAACACTTAGGTTAGCTATGTCTCAATATTTGGTGCTCACCGCTATGGGCGCAGACAGAACAGGAAGTGTGAGCGAACTCACTAAGCTCGCAAGTAAATGTGGCTGTAATATTGTAGACAGTAGAATGGCCATATTTGGCCTAGAGTTTTCTCTGATTATGTTATTAAACGGTTCGGCAAAAGCTATTAATCAAATTGAAAACAAATTACCTGCAATGGCTGTTAAGCTTGAGTTAACCACCATGATGAAAAGAACCTCTGGGTATAAAAAGAGAGATTTCACACATCACTATCAGGTTGATTATGCAGGTATCGATCAACCTGGTGTATTAAAAGCAGTTACTGCATTTTTTGCGACTCGAAATATTGATTTATCTTCTTTAAAATCAGAAATTGATCCAGAAAGTAATCAAATGCGCGCTACAATATTAATTGCTTTGACGAAAGATACCAGTATTAATCAACTTGAAAGTGATTACTTTGAACTCTGTGAGCAAATTGATGTGCAGGGTTGCATTAAAAAAGTCAGTTCAAACCTTATTTAAATAGAATACTACTTAGGATAACGATGAAAACAATAACCGTTGGCGAAGCCGCCCCACTATTTACTTTACTTGATGAAAATAATACAAAAGTCGCCTTAGCTGATTATATTGGAAAAAAACAAGTAATTGTATATTTTTATCCAAAAGCAATGACACCAGGTTGTACTATTCAAGCTCAAGGGTTAAGAGACAGTAAGGCTGATCTTGAGCAATTAAATACTATTGTTTTCGGCATTAGTCCTGATGAACCTAAAAAGCTTTTGAAGTTCGCTCAGCGTGATGAATTAAATTTCACCTTACTTTCTGACGTGGATCATAGTATTGCTGATGCTTTTGGTATTTGGGGATTGAAGAAATTCATGGGCAGAGAATATGAAGGGATCCATCGATTATCTTTTCTTATTGGGCTTGATGGTAAAATACACCATGTATTTAATAAATTTAAGACAAAAAACCATCATGAAGTTGTTCTAGACTTTTTAAAAACTGAAAATTAAGATAAACGGCTAGTTTGTTGAATTTAATATCCATTGGTATAAAATAAGCTAGCCTCATCAATAGAATGAGATAATGACCGCACACTTAAAGTACCTTTTGGGCTACTCCTTAACCATTCAAAATCAAGTACAAGAAATGATAACCAATCAAAAGTTATCATCGTATTTATTATCAAAATACCCAAAGGTTCATCAAATATACAATGATAAAGCCCTGCGAGGTTATGTGATGAATATTAAAAATATGTACTTAAAAAAATCAGCCCCCTTAAGCCAAATAAAATATGATGATAAAATTCATGTGATCAATAATGCATTAGGTTTACACACCTATGTATCGCGTGTTCAAGGGAGTAAATTAAAAAGTAAAAATGAAATTCGAATAGGTGCCCTATTTAAAAAAAGCCCTGAAGCATTTTTAGAAATGATAGTTGTACATGAGCTTGCTCATTTGAAAGAAAAAGATCATAACAAAAACTTTTACAAACTCTGTCAGCATATGCAAACTGATTACCACCAAATAGAACTTGATTTAAGAATTTATATGACACAAATAGAGTTAGTGGGCGATATATACAAATAAACTTGAAGCCTATTTTTACGCAGGCTACAGTATATAAAATATTTATAGCTTAAAATTTATGAAAATTACAAACAAAAAAAGACGCATCGTACTTACGGGTGGCCCAGGGGGAGGTAAAACCACAGCTATTGATCTTATTCGTCGTGAATTTTCAGGGAAAATAGCAACGGTACCTGAAGCTGCGACGATCATATTTAGTGGGGGGATTGAACGCTCAGTCAATAATCATGTGTTAAAAACACAGCAAAAAGCTATTTTCAATTTACAAAAAAATTTAGAGGATATTCAACGTGCCGCATTCAGTCAGAGCATTATTTTATGTGACCGTGGATCGTTAGACGGTTTAGCCTATTGGCCTGGTAGCTCTGAGGAATATTTTCAATGTATGAATACCAGCCTTGAAGATGAATTAGCACGTTACGATGCCGTTATATTTTTTGAAAGTGCGGCAAAGACGGGTGAAAGTATCAGAAGTAATAACCCTATTCGCAATGAATCGGATAAGGTGGCTATCGTTCTTGACGATAAACTGCAAAAAATTTGGGCACAACATCCCAACTTCAACATAATTCACAGCTCAGAATCTTTTATTAATAAAGTGATGTTTGGCATCAACACAGTTAAAAATATTATTGTACAATATCAAAGAGAAACGCCATAGACTTAAAGACGTTCAACTTTTAGCATTCTTCTTGAACAGGTAAATCATTATTAGAAGGCCAGGCATTTAAAACGGCTTTCACTAACGTTGCCAGTGGTATAGCAAAGAATACCCCCCAAAAACCCCACATACCACCAAACAGAATAACAGAAATAATAATGGTTACTGGGTGTAAGTTGACGGCTTCTGAAAACAATAATGGCACAATAATATTGCCATCAATCGCTTGAATAATGCCGTAAGCAAGCATCACATAACCAAACTCGCTCCCAGTACCAAATTGGAATAACGCCACTAATAAAACTGGAAATGTAACGATGGTTGCACCGACATAAGGCACTAAAACTGACAAGCCTACCAGCACCCCCAGTAAAACCGAGTAATTTAGACCCAGTACAATGAAAGCAATAGTTGATGCCGTACCAACAATAAGAATTTCAATCACTTTACCTCGAATGTAATTCATGATTTGTTGATACATTTCATCACCGACTTGCGTAGCCATTAATCGCTCTTTAGGTAAAAAAGACGTAACGCTTGAAATCAACTCTTTTTTGTCTTTTAGAAAGAAAAACACCATTAATGGCACCAAGATCAAATAAATAAGCAAAGCGACAATATCAGAAATTGAATTAAGCGAAGCGCTTAATGCTAATTGCCCCCATTCAATTAATTTCTCATTTACTGCTGAAATCAACGTTTCAATTTGCTCAGCATTTATTAAATCAGGATATTGTTCAGGTAGCGTTAATAAATAAGTTTGCCCTTGTGAAACCATTTGTGGCACTTCTTGCAGTAAGTTACTGCTTTGTTGCCAAATAACTGGCATCAAACCTAAAATACCAACTAAAGAAATACCAATAAATGCCGCAACAACAACACTAACAGAGAGTACCCTAGAAAAACCTAAATTTATCAATCGAAAAACAGGTAAATCCAATAAAAAAGCGATAGCAATTGCGACAAATACGGGCATAAGTAAATTATTAAAGAAGAACACAAATAGAAAGACACATAAAAGTATCACCAATAAAGTGACCGCATTTGGATCAGAGAATTTACGTTTGTACCATTGAGAAAATAATGAAACCATTTATATAACTTACCTATTTTATTTACGTTTAATTAAGGGAGATAATCGCTTTACGAATAATAAGCTCGAGTGTGTCTGTTTCAAGCCAAGACATTTCATAGGTATAACCTTGTTTAGTTAACAACTTAGGAATATCTTTAATCGAGCCTTGATCAGATATTTTCAGTAAGCAAAAGTCAGTCGGTGACATTTTTTTCAAAAGTAATCGTAATTGTACCAAAGGAACAGGACATTTTTCAGATCTGGCATCATATTCATAGATCATAAAGTACATACCACTTAAAAAGTCATTGATTAACAAAGATTGTTACTCATAACAGCAAACAAACCTTTTGTTTGATTATCTAATTTGCGACAATTGATTACAATGTTATTGTATTATTTATTTTAATTTTCTGAAAAAAAACTGCAGGGCTCAGATGAACGAATTACCAATTACATCAACGTTAAAAGAAATTACTGCCTATAAAAAGAAGCTTAATTGGGGTGATGTTCCTGCTATATATACGATGGCCTCATCTTCAATAAGCGACATAGACGGTATTATGACTCATGGGTTTGATAGCGCATACAAACGATTGTTTAATAAAAGTAATTGGAACTTTGCCCTTTTAGATGGTTTTCATGATGAAAATGGCAATGTTATCGCCAAGCATAAACCTAAAATCGCGTTACGTCATCACTATGATGAACAAAATTATGAACTTCATTGCTTTCCAATAGTCAAAGGTGAACAGGTCAATATACCTTTAGCACAACATCCATTTTGTTCTTTTCAACAATGGTCACCCGAAAGCATGCAAATGTTATTTAGGATCAATAGCTTGATCTCCTTTATCGTTTTCACCTTTAAAAGTGGCGATCCAGCAGATATAGCGTTAATAAAGTACGCGCACAAACGTGTACAAGAATTGATAAGTGAACTAGGTAAATCATTTGATATTGTAGAAGTGATGGGTTATTCCATTGCAGAGTTCTGTAAAGAGCTATATAGCAGTAAACCTAATTTCACTATAGCTGATTTACTGAATAACACTGACCCAAATATGGAATAATTAATTTGTCTTCTAAGAGTACTTTTAAAATAAAATCATTATTGCTTGCCTGCACATTTACCACATTACTTGCTAGCCCTTTCGCCTTATCTCAAGAAAATAACAAGAATGAACTGCCTGAAATTGGTACTGCTGGGTTTAGTGTATTATCCGTAGATAAAGAGCGGCAAATTGGTGATGCCATGATGCGTCATATCCGCGCTTCTCAGCCTCTCCTTAATGACCCCGTTTTAATTGAATATATCAATGACCTAGGAAATCGTTTGGTCAAAAATGCCGAAGACGTAAATTACAGTTTTGAATTCTTTATTGTGAGCAATAAAGAAATTAATGCCTTTGCATTTTTTGGTGGTCATGTAGGTATTCATAGTGGTTTAATAACTCTCGCTGATACAGAAAGTGAATTGGCATCCGTGATTGGCCATGAAATCTCTCATGTAACTCAACGTCATTTAGCCCGCAGACTTGAAGCACAAAGTAAAAATCAACCATTAACAACCGCAGGAATGATTTCAGGCGTGTTACTTGCTCTAGTTAATCCATCGGTAGGTATGGCAGCTTTAACAACAGCGATGGCTGCGTCAAAGCAATCAAGTATTAATTTTACTCGAGGTAATGAAAAAGAAGCCGACCGCGTAGGTATAACACTCTTAGCAAATAGTGGATTTGATCCTCAGGGGGCACCAGATTTTTTTGGTAAAATGGCAGCAAAATATCGTTACAAATCCAAGCCTCCTGCCATGTTATTAACTCACCCTGTTCCTGAGTCTCGTATTGCTGAAGCTCGCATTCGTGCTCATGGGTTAGCAGTTCGTCCTTTAGCACCAAGTTTACACTTCGCTCTAGCAAAGGCTCGTATTCAAGCAAGGTACGAATCGACACCAGAACAAAATATTTTCAAATTTAGAGATGATTTTAAAAAACAGACATACACCTATAAAGCTGCTGTTAACTATGGTTTAGCTTTATCATATTTTGAAAATAAGGATTATTTGGAAGCTAAGGTAATACTTGAAGCGTTAATAGCTGAAGATAATAACAACCTATTCTATGCAGACGCGTTAACCGATGTTTATATTAAAACAAAAGAACTTAACAAAGCCTTAGTAATGCTTAGTGAATTAAACTTACTTATGCCTAACAACCAAGTAGTGACGCTGAATTATGCAAACGCTTTACTTGAAAGCAAGCAATATTCAGAAGCAGAAGTTCTGTTACAAGATTATTTATTATTTAAACCAGGAAATTTTATCGCTTACGATATTTTAACGACTGTATATCAAAAGCAAAAGAAAACAGCATTAATGCATGCAACTAAAGGAGAAGTACTCGCGCTTCTAGGCGCATATTCACGCGCTATTGATGAATTACAAACTGGCTATACTTTTGCCGATAAGTTGCCTCTTATTGAAAAGCGTATTAAAGCTCGAATATTACAATTTAAAGATCAAGAAGAAAAACTAAAAAGACTATAAACACAATACATAAAGTATGTATGAAAATTTAATTTTAGAATTTATTGAGAATAAACATGTTAACGATTTATCATAACCCTCGTTGTTCGAAAAGCCGCCAAACGTTGGCACTGATCGAAGAAAATAACCAAGAGGTTTCTATTGTAGAATATTTAAAAACACCTTTAGATAAAGCGACCATCAATTCACTATTATCACGTCTAAATGTATCTCCCATTGAAATGATGCGAACAAAAGAAAGTGAATTTAAAGAACAGAATCTTGCTGGTAAAACTGATAATCAGTTAATAGCAGCAATGGTAAACACACCAAAACTCATTGAGCGCCCAATAGTTACCACTGAGACGAAAGCTATTATTGGTCGTCCTCCTGAGAACGTATTAGCGCTTTTTTAATTCTAGTTTTATATAATTATGTTGGCGTAGAATAATCTTCGTCAGCGGGATAACTTTCATGAAAAATGCACAACGATTTTCTACACCAACGTTAAAGAAAATAGCCTTAACTGGATATTTTTCTTTATTATTTTTTATGCCTCTTTGGCTACTCTATTTAAACCCTTCACAAGGTTTATCTCCAATATTAAGTATATGCTTATTTACAGTACCGCTTTTATTTCCATTAAAAGGTCTGATAACAGGTAATCCTTATACTTATGCTTGGTCAAGTTTTATAGTGATGATTTATTTTCTACATAGTTTAACGACTTTATGGGTGTCTCCAGAAGATATTATATGGGCGTCATTAGAACTGATTTTTGCAACCACTATGTTTCTTGCAGGTACTTATTACGCGAAGT
>Ga0209712_10001477_pt1 | contig 20021 bp, 17 predicted proteins | sample ArcOceMetagenome_FD_187443 | JGI IMG/M metagenome (GOLD analysis project Ga0209712, IMG submission 187443) | Marine eukaryotic phytoplankton communities from Arctic Ocean - Arctic Ocean - Greenland ARC118M Metagenome (SPAdes) (version 2) | ecosystem: Environmental > Aquatic > Marine > Oceanic...
TGAATAGAATTCAACGTTCAAGAAAAGATTTAAACTTCAATGTGGAAGATAGAATTCAATTAGTAGTTCAAACAGAAGATACGATAAAAGATATAATTGAATCTTTTGCTGATTATATAAAGTCAGAGACCCTTACTACTGATATACAGTTTTCAAATGTTGACTTAAATGAAACAAATACACTGCAACATGAAATAGAAAAAGAAAAGATGACGATCAAATTATCAAAGTAAAGACGACCCCTTAGCTGGGGTTGGTTTATAATTAAGTAATATAGATCAGCATAAAAATCTAAGGTTGAAGAAAAAAGTGAACCTCTAGCTAAAACTGAGTGTTCGCAAAGTAACCTTGGGCATATAGATATGTAATCGACTCCAGGTACTGTTGATGAGCTTACGGAATTAGTTAACCTTTTATCAAGACCTGCGGGATCCCCTGTCTTATTCAATCATTAAAGAGACTTCTTAATATTTATATAACAAACTCTACTCAAAGTGCTCAACTTGCGGCCAGTAATAAAAGTCCACGAGTATTTATTTTCACTGGAAACTTAATTCTGTCCATAGTGCCTGTTGGAGCAACATCAAAGTTTTATGAAATTAGCCAACTCATTACTGATACTCGAAGTATTAAAGCAGAGTTAGAATTTCCTTTCAATAGTTCTATTTCAAAAAGGCTTGTCTAAGACAGAGTCAACCCAAATGGAAATAGCTCCTGCCACCTTAGAAGATCAAAGTATAATATGTGACTCTAAAAATACTCAAAGCTATAGATGTAAACTAATTCAATCGATATTTAAGCAAAGCAATGTACTAAATAAAGAATTTCCTACCGCAATGGACACATTCTTCTAAATTGCTCATAATAAACTATGGAAAAAATAAATAATATACTTTTAGGTAATCAATTTATAATTAAACAACATAAAGAAATCTTAGAGATCTTAAGTGGATTCGAAACTAAAAATAAATACATCATCATGGATGAAAATAAAAAGAAACTTGGTTTCATTGCTGAGCAAGGATCTGGATTTATCAGAATACTGAAAAGATTTTTTCTAAGAAGTCATAGGCCATTTAATATCAGTGTATTTAACAATGAGGGTCAAGAAGCTCTTTCATTAAATAGAAAGTTTTTTTGGTTTTTTTCTGATTTGTTTGTTGATGTTAATGGAAAAAGAATAGGGTCAATTCACCGGCGCTTTGCTCTATTCCAAAAAAGATACTCAATACATGATACTAATGGAGAGATTCTATTTCTTATAAAAAGTCCTATTTGGAGATTATGGTCATTCCCTATACTAGATAAGTTGGAAAATCCAGTTGGAATCATAACAAAAAAATGGCAGGGTTTTCTCTCTGAAATATTTACAGATGCTGATGCTTTTTTAATAAAACTAGACTCTCCTATTCTTTCTCAAAATGACAAAACCCTTCTGTTTGCCTCAGGTATTTCAATTGATTTTGATTTTTTTGAAAATAATCAGGGTAGTTCTGGCCTTTTAGACTTCTTAGGTAACTAAGCTTAAAATTATTACATGTTTAAAATACTCTTTGTCTTAATATTTTCATTCAGTGCAACTGCCTATTCACCAAAAGATTTGGATGTAACTTCATATGAATACAATAGATATGTAAAACCTCAACTAAAAAGTATTATTCAAGATTATAAAACATTAATTTTCATTTTAAATCCAGAACTTAAAGTTTTAAAAGAATCATTCTCTTTAAAGAAAAAACTATCAAAGCTTGAATACTCTTTAAAAGATAAATGTTTTATTACGAAAGAAAATAAGTGTTTAAAAAAAATAGAAGAAGTATCGATACTTCTAAGGAAATTAAAAAAAAGTTGTTATAATAAGATTGATTTTAGTAAGGTAAAAAACTTAACAATTGATGAAAAATTAAAAGCTCAAAATAAATTAACCTCTTTTTACCAAGAGATAACTAAGACCGAAATTGAAATTGATACCTTTTTAATGGAAGTAAAACTTCTGGCGCCTAAATTTATAAATTCAAAAGAGATTAAACATCAGATGAGTAATATTGTAACTTTTTTTGATCTCTTTATTCTTCAATCAAGCGACAACAGGTTTCAAGATGACCTTACTACCTATTGGTCTAGTTTTGTAAAACCCATAGAGAGAAATGTTTTAATTAGGAATAATAAGCAATATTTTCTATCAAATATAAATGACTTAAATATACGCTGGAATGCTTTAAACATTAGATTAACAAAAAGAAATTTGTTAATTCCTAAACAGGCAAAAACGTTACTGAATATAATGCATAATAGATGGAATAATATTTTGAAAGTGACTTTGATAACAAACGGTCGAAAATAAAAAAGCCCCGGTTTCCCAGGGCCCTGTATTAGATATTACCTGAACGGTAAGATTTTACACTTGTCTTTCTTCTTCTTTTCTCAGCATTTTCAGATTTCTCTTTTGCTTGAACCGAAGGTTTTTTGTACTCTTGATTCGCTCTGTACATTTTTACGATTCCATAAGAATCACATAATCTTTTAAATTTTCTTAAAGATTTTTCTATACCGAATTTTTCATCGACTTTTATATAGATATTTTGCATTTAAGGTCACCTCCTTCCGCGTAGCATTAAAATGGCAAGGCCACCGTTAAATTATAATCGCTAGATTAGTTTGGTAAATTAATTCAAAAGGGGTATATATGTCAATAATTATGAGGTTTTAAATGAAAAAGCAGATCGGTTTATTCGAAGAAAATTCATCAAATTCAAGTGCTCCAATGGCTTACAAAATGAGACCTACTAAGCTTTCAGATTTTTATGGTCAGGCTCAAATCCTTAGAAGGTTAAAAAGTATAAATTACGATAAGTTACCACATATTGTATTTTGGGGGCCCCCAGGATGTGGAAAGACTACATTAGCAAATATATTAGCAGAAGAAGCAAATCTTGAACTCTATCCCTTCAATGCAGTTTTAGGCGGAGTTAATGATTTAAGAAAACTTATTGCTGAAGCCATTAACTTAAAGACTCTTCACGGTAAAACATCTGTTATTTTTATAGATGAGATTCATAGATTTAATAAAGCTCAGCAAGATGCACTACTTCCCTATCTAGAAAAAGGGGACTTCATTCTTTTTGGGGCAACTACCGAATACCCTCAAACAAGTCTAAACAAGGCAATCATTTCTAGAGTACAAGTCTGGGGTTTCGAAAAACTCGAGACTGAAGATATTTATAAAATTTTAAAAAACGCTCAAAATGAAAACCAATTAAATATTGAAAAAGAAGTAATCGATTATATTGCAAACTATTCAAATGGTGATGCCAGAAGTGCACTTAATAGTTTAGAGCTACTAGCAAATACACAAGTTGATACAGCTTCAATGAGTTTAGATGAAATTAAAGACAAGATTTTTAATATACAAAGAGAATATGATAAAAGTTCAGATAGACATTATGATGTTATTTCTGCCTTTATAAAGTCTGTTCGTGGAAGTGACGTCGATGCAGCCATTCTTTGGTTAGCGGTAATGCTTGATGGTGGAGAAGATCCAGAATTCATTGCAAGAAGACTTATTATTCTTGCCAGCGAAGATATAGGTAATGCAGATCCAAGAGGATTACAGATGGCGACAAGCTCTCACTACGCTGTTAAAAACATTGGGATGCCTGAAGCCAGACTCATCTTAGCTCAAGTAACTACATACCTATCCCTTGCACCTAAAAGTAATGCTAGTTATAACGCAATCAATTCAGCCCTAGAATATGTAAGGAGCAACCCAACAGTTGAAGTTCCTACTCACCTTCGTAATAATCATCCAGATAAACGAAACTATAAGTATCCTCACTCTTTTGAGAATCACTGGACGGCACAAACATACCATCCAGATCAGTTAACTTTTTTTGAATCATCTAACTTAGGTTATGAAAAGATGCAAAATGATTACTTGGACAAGGTCCGTAAATAAACTTACAATTTTAGAATGATAGAATATATAATTGCACATAGCCCAGATGACAGAATACTTGAAAAAGCTTCTTCTATATTAAAGTCTGGAGGTATTGTTTGTCTTCCTACAGATACCAATTGGATACTAATTGCTAGTCCTTATCATAAAGACGGAATTCAAAAATTATATAAAATAAAAAAAGAGAATGGTTCTAAACATTTTTCTTTGTTTTGTTCTGATATATCGATGGCAAGTGATGTCGCAATGATTGATAATCAAGCTTTTAGAATGGTAAAAAAAGCAATTCCCGGTCATTATACATTCATTTTTGAAGCAACAAAGAAAATAGCCAAAATAATTAAAGCCACTAAAACTGACAAAGAAATAGGTATCAGGTTTGTTCCAAGTTTACTCGTGATGAAAATATTAGAAAAATTCGAAGACACTGTTATTAGTACTAATATTCCTCTAAGTTCTTTAGGTATTAATCCTGAAGATGAAGTCTTCTCATATATGATTGAGGACTGTGAAATAGCACATATGATTGATATGATTATAGATCCAGGAGAATTAGAGTTTGCTGGAGCAAGTACAATTGTAAGCTTTTTAAATGATATACCAGAAGTCATTAGAGACGGTGCAGGAGACGCATCACTTTTCACATAGGATATAAATGGACTACGCATCAGTATATAACTTTTGGTTTAATGAGATAACTCCCAAGCAGTGGTTTGAGAAAAGTGATAAATCAGATAAATCAGATAAATAAATAGAAGCTAAATTTCTAATTTTTACATCAAAAATCTGTTGCAGGAGAACTAACCTCATGGAGAGATAATCCTAAAGGTACACTAAGCGAGATTATATTATTAGATCAATTTTCAAGAAATATATTTAGAGATAAATAAAAGCTTTCCAATTTGATGATTTAGCATTATCAATTGCAAAAGAGGCGATAGAGAAAAACAAGACTAGAAGTTGAGTACAATTTAGAAGTCATTTCTATATATGCCCTTTATGCATACTGAATCACTAGATGTTCATGAAGAAGCTTTAATACTATTCAATACTCCAGGTCTTGAAAATAACTATCAATTTGAATTAGAACATAAAGCTATAATTGAAAAGTTTGGAAGATATCCTCAAAGGAACAAGATACTTGAAAGAGAGTCGACTCCAGAAGAGATAGTTTTCTTAAATCAACCAGGTAGTTATTTTTAAATATATAATAATCATGACCTAAGTTCTGTTTTCTTTTGGATAGCTTTATCTACAATAAATGTGATTTCTAGGGCCTCTATAACTTCCCCCGGACTTGTTTTCGTTTTCGTTTTAATATCCATTCCATAAGCTTTAAACTTTCGTGATACTTTTTCAATCACAGGTTTTAAAATTGCTTTTAACTCTGAATACTGTGTACTCATATTCCTAAATCTAATCTTCGCACCATATTGAGAAGCGCCTTCACTAATTTTTGCTCCCCACTTTAGATTCGAAAACTCATTTACAGAAATAGCCTCAACAACCTCTCTAATTGAAGTAATCATTACAGAGGAAGATTTCTTCCCTTTAATTTTTCTATCTACCAAACTGTAGACTTCATCTATATTCGTTGCAGTAGTCTTAATCTTCTTTTCTTTTATAGATGATTTAGAGATAGATTCATCAGCATTGTATGTTTGCGCTTTTTCTTCAATTTGATCTAGAAGGGTTTCTTTTTGGTTTTTAAGTTCAAGATACTTTTGCTCTAAACTAACTCTAGTATTCTTAGAATGAACAACTCTATTGGATTCTGTGATTACACTTTCTTTTAAAGAGTATATTTCATTATTAAGTTTTGATATGTTGTTCTTAAGTTGTCTTTTCTTAGTATTTTCTTTTTCAAACTCAGAAGCAAGATTCGTGTTTTCAATATGAATATCTCGTAAGTTTCCACTTAGATCTCTAATCATATCAAGAGATAGACTATTTTCGCTTTGAATACTTTGTACTCGTTTATTTAATTTTTCAGATCTTTCATTTAACTTTGTGAGCTGAGTTTCTTGACTTGAATTCTTTTCTTTACTGGAATTAATATCAGTATGATGCATTTGAACTTCTAAAGATTTTTTCTCTACTGATGTCTTAACAGTATCAATCTTATTATTTAATTTATTAGACTCTTCTATAAGTACTCTTTTAGATTCAATCGCTTTTTCTGCAGCTTGATCAAACTGGCGTTTCCGGTTTACTAGCTTACCGAGTATCGAGTTTTTCTCTAAATTTTTAACTTCTAGACTCATTCTTTCATTTACTAAGTTATCAAACCTGTTTTGCAAGACTTCTTTTTGTGCTTTGACTTCTTTTTGTAAATTTAGAGTTACAGTTGCAACTTGTTCGAACTTAATTTGTAGTTTAGCGTTTACTTCTACTTTTTGATCAACCTGTGCCTTTAAAGCATTACAGTGCTGAGTTAATTCATTATATTTAGTTTTAGCTCCCGAAATAGCAGATTGTACGGTATCACTCTGTTCTTCAAGATTTGTAAGTATAATTTTCTTTTTATTTGATTCAACCTCAACTAATTTGATCTCTTTCGAAGTGGAAGATCTCATTGTCTGTAAATTCTCAATAGAATTAGAAAGTTTAGTAAAATCCTTCACCAACTCTACTTTTTGAGATTTTTTCATTTGAAGCTGTTTATCACTAAAAGCATATTCATTATTTAGAGATGCTACTTCAACATGCATTGACTCCAAATTTATTTTTAGTCCATCTATCTCTTCAGACGCTAAAAATATTTTCTCTTTTTTATCTTCGATTTTATTTTGAATCTCGGCAATAACTTTCTGTCTATTTTCAATTCTCGAAGACCACTCTGACCTTTTTATTAAAGACTTTTTATAAGAAACACTTATATCATCATGACTACTCTTAACTCTTTCAAGTTCTTGAGAGAGATTATTAAAATAGACAGCATACTCCTGGACATCGGCCTTTTTTTCAACTATATCAATCTTTAACTCTTCTATTTTTTTATGGAATAATTCGACTTGAGAGTTTGCAAAGCTAATATTTTCGTTGCTCTTTTGAATAGAACTTAAAGTGTTCTTTTGTTTAGCAATCCACTCATCTCTTTCTGAAGGTTTAGTGGTATAACTATTTATTGCTTGAGTATTAGACTTTTTAAGAGCTTTATACTTATTTGATTGCAAAGCCCATTGATCTTTTATTGTAGTAGCTTCTTTTTGAAGTTGAAGAATATCGATTTCAAATCTTTGCCTATTTAGCTCTTCAAGCTTCACATTATCGCAGATTTCGACTTTTTCTCTTTCTAACTTAAGAATTGTCTTAGGGATATTATCTATTTTTTCTCTTTGCCCTGATATTTCTTTTTCTAGATTACTATTTGCACGAGTTAAATTTGTCACTTCGTTATCTATAGCGAACTTTTCTGGAATTCTTACATTTAATTCTAGAGCATTCTTAGTATGCTCAGTTTTCTTATCACTAATACTATTTAATAAAGAATCTCTTCTAGAAAGATGTCCTGACTTCTCTTCTCTTACTTCTTCAAAAGCTCTTGCCGTTTCACTGTACTTATTTTTTACTAATATTAATTCTTCATTTAAATCATTGATATGACTTCTAATTCGTTCACAATGTCCTTGAAGGTAATAAACTTGAACGATAACATCAGAAGCTTGTTTTTTCTTATCTTCAATCTTTTGTTTTATTTCTTTTTCTCTTTTACGAGAGTTTATCAATCCTTCAATTTTGATTCTTTTGGAATGTAATTTACCAAAAGATACCTCATCGCTGATACGCTCCTTTTGAAGTTTGATTATTGTGTTCTCAACTTGATGCAACTCTGCTTTAGAAGCATTAATTAAACTGATTAATTTTTCAAGTTTATGATGATTAGATTCTTTTGAGTCAGTTAAGATTAGAAGTTCCGCTTTATTTCTTTCAAGCTGCCTTGAGGCATTATCAACAGATTTTCTAGATGTTTTAAGTGTTTTTTTACTAATATCTACTGCATCAAATGACAGTCGATTTATTAGCTGGGAGTGCTTTAAATCCGGAACTGAGTCTGTATTCATCTTCCTATCTGTAGATTTAAACCTATTTTTTAATGAACTAATTGTTTTATTCTTATCACTCATGGCGCAAGTACTCCTCCACTATATTTTCTCTTATTTGGGGGATGTATTAAAGTAGGCAATACTCGTCGAAACTACTTCTGTTGAAGGATATTTAAGCTATTTGCATATTGTCTGACTTCATCAGCTTTAGGATTAAGTCCGACTGTAGAACTCTGATTGATGACTTGATCTGCAGAACCCATATATAAGTAATACAAGAATTCCATACGATTACGATCTGTAATAGCTTCATTCTTTGCTTCAATATTCTTAAAAGATTCATATTTATTTGCCAGCACGAACATTGTTGCGATTGCTGCATGTTCTGGAGTCTTTAGATCAAACTCTTTTAAATCTTTATATTTTTTTGGTAAGTATGACTGAGAATTTTTAATCTGTGAGGGACCTCTACTATTCTTTTTATTTTCCCCAAATAATAAGGTATTTGGAATAATCCCTTGAGATAAAGGAATTGTATAAACATCGCCCTTAAGGACATCCACACCCATTTGGCCTACTAACGTCTCTTTAAATTTATATAAGTTACTTGTTGCAAAATCAGATTCAGTTCCAACAACACCAAAAGCTATTTTAGCTATTTCATTGTATTCATCATTTGTAAGATTTAATGACTTCATTAGTTCTGTCTTTTCCTCTTGTAAACTTAAGACGTACTCTGAAGTAAAATCATTAATATATCTTTTGTCATTAATTGCAATACTAATCTTCTTAGGTTTTTCAGCTAATACAGGATCGAGATAATAATTCCTGTTATCAATATTAGATGTACTTTTTAAAGCTAACTGAGTTCCAACAACCTTGAATTCCACTTCATCTGTCTCTGACAGAACAAAAAATGGACACTCTTCCTTATAATATTTATTTATAAATGAGCTCATTGAAGCTTTATCTAAAGCTATACCACCAGTAGTGGCCCTATTATCACTAGAGATATTATTGTTTAGTAATGTATTCTGTTCCGGGGAGTTTTTTGAAATTTGATGTATGGCCGTTATCGCCTCAAAGCTACCGTCTCTATTTCTTCGATTTAGTGTAAGAAAATTACCTTCAAAATTATTATGATAATCTGAAACTGATTCTGATTTACTTGAGCCTAACTGATACTTACCTGCTCCGGTAGAGTTATTAGATTTTCTTTCGTCAAAGTTTCCAAAGTATCTAGTTTTCTCATCATTCTTATTTGATCCTGTAAGAATATCTTTTATAAATACAGACTTCCCATCTGAGTTAACAACAGATAGTTGTCCATTTTCTTTATCAATAATACTAATATATTCACAGCCATCAATTTTATAAAGACTATGATATTTTGCGATTCTGTTTTTCTCTGGAATTTCATTTAGCTGAACAATCTCTTCATGAGTTTTTTCGTGAGATACCATTCCTTTAACTAAACTATTCCCTTTTTTCTTTTGATCTATTTTAAAACCTGTAGATGTATAAAACAAATCATTTCCAACAGTGAAGCTCGTTTTTTTGTTTACAATTGCCGAAGCATTGGCTTTTAGGTAATTATCACTGAATGCTAAGTGGGATGGATTCTGTATAACACCGTAACCTAGTCTGTGGTTAATTATTGTTTGCTTAGCAACACTAGGAGTAATCTCTTTTTTTAATATAAGATCATAAGAAAATGAAGGAGAAGAAAAAGCTCTATTTCCATCGGCCAAAGTTTTTAAAATATCTTGTTCACTGCCCTTATTATCTTTAATAAGCTTAATGACTTCAGCCTTTGTTGTAAATGTTTCATCGTCATGCTCAGTAATATTGATATTGGATCTATTGTATACTGTTTGGGCCTTAGAGTGAGCTCTATCCAGCTTAACTTCTTGACCAGAGATATAGGTTGCTTTCCCATCTTTTAGATAAGAAGCATTTCCATTTATAATTTCTTTTGCCATTATTTTTTTCTCAGGTTCAGTTAAACTTTGTTTACTCTCAACAAAAGACTGACCAATAGGGAATTTGAAGATACTTTGTTTCTCGGGTTTCATAAGTTCACCTGATAACAAGTAAAGTTTAGACTTATAATCAAAAGAAAGCTCTTTTCCATGAATATATTTTTGCTCATTCCTATGCTCTAAAAATGCTTCCCTTTGGTCTTTTGAAAGGTTATCCGGATAAATAATTTCATCATCTCTCATATCAAAAAAATTAAAAGTTTTCCTCATTAGTTCATCTGCAAACGTTCCAGCTCTACCCATTCCATGTGTGTCATAACTTGCATTATAGGTATCAGGAAACCTATATTTTTTCCCTTTGTAATGAAAGATTCTTTTTTTCTTATCAGAACTTGTAAATGCTCCGCTGTCAATTGCACGAGAGAGAGCTAATGTTAACTCTTGATCTTTTTCTAAATCTTTTCGAGTAAAGAAGTAAGGTATAGAATTAAGTACATTTTGAACGAGATAGTCTTGAATAGTTTTATCATCCGATTTTTCGACAATTAAATTCTCTTTGACTATATCGACTTCAGCTCGCTTAGTCTTTCTATTACTTTCTTTTTCAGAAGATTTTGCATTGCCTTTTGTATAAAGCCAAACATCATTATATCTTAAGTACTTATGATTATCATCTATTTTTAGTTTTGAAATTGCTAATGTTAGCCCTTCGAGAACGCTATCATCTAGAATAGGTTTCTTATCTACAGAGCAAACTTGAGATAAGACTTCACATTCCGTATTTAGAAATAAATCCTGGATAAGACTGTGAGCTTCTTCAGTAAGTACGTTTAGCCTTCTTTTCATCGTTTTTCTAATATCTTCAACTGAGTCATCTGTATTTCGAATTGAAGAATTTATAATTTTTGTAAAGTTTAAGATACTATTATCTGAATTTTTATTTGAAGATAAAATGTGTTTATAGATACCATTATCACTTAGGGTTTCTTTCTCTGATAAAAGAGAAAGCATTTTAATATCACTCATTCCAAGATTAAACATTTTTCTTTTAAATGGATCTGTTTCATTCTCTTGCTTATTTAACACATCTTTGATGTAGGGTAAAACATTTGCTAAAGCATTCCTTGAAAGCTTATTACTTGAATTTTTATATAGATCGTAAACCTTTAAGAATTCAGGGTCCTTTTTCTTATCTTCCATTCCATCCATTATGCTTAAGATTTCAGTTTCTAGGCGGAACCTATCTTTAGAAATATCTCCCCTAAAAGTTGCATAGGCTAATTTATGTAATGTAAGTCCTGCTTGAATTTTTAAAAATTCATTTAACTTTTCTTCTTTTACTTCATCCCCTTGAATAATTTCAAAAATTGAGGATAGACATTCTTCTTTAGTCTTGGCAAAAGAAGAGTTCATTGAAAATATTAATATCAATATAAATAATCTATTCATACTTTAAAGTTACATCCTTCGATTTAATCATTGCAGAGTCAATATCAAGACTTGAGTTAAAGTCTTTTTGATACCTTTTAAGTATAACAATTTTCTTTTCATTTTTTAAAAGAGAATCTTTTGGTGATGACCTATACAGTGCTTTGTATAAATCGATAAAAATATCGACAGCTTCTTCTTCATTATTAGTCATGGCATAAGTTAACTCTAAAAGGTCTTCAAAATCATCATTTTCAATAATGGCGGCTCTTTTATAAAGAGTGTCCTTTTCAGCCAATAGCTTCGATAAAACTTTCGATTCATTACCAGCTATAAGTTCATAACCGGCTACAAAATTTTCTTTATTCCTAGGATTAAAGTTAAACTGGTTAAAGTTATTTGGATCTTTTATTTTTTCTCCAGAACTAAGAACCATTGATGAATTCTCTTTTTGACTTTTTCTAAGTGTACTATCTGTTGTAAAAACAACATCCCCATTTTTAATATTAAAATAGTTTGTATTATCTTCAGGAAGTACGTACATTGGGCAGTTGTTTCCAATAAATTCATCCATAATGTCGTATGTGTAACCCTCAAGGTTCACACAACCTGTTGATAGCTTCATAGATGCTGATTTGTCATCAAAAGAGTTCATCCTAGAGTCTCTATTATTAATCCAACCAATATTTGGTACTCCGTGAATCGCTTGAACTTCTTCTCGAATCCCACCTTCTTTCTTCGAGTACATAACCATTACACGATCATTAAACTCTTTATCATATTTTCGTAATTTTCTCTCTTCTGGAGTTAAGCTTTTATCCATATAAAAGACACCAGCTCCAGTTGTTCTCGTATACTTATAAACAGGTTTTCCATTATTCAACATTAGAGATCCATCAGACTTCTTTACAGGCCACTTCCTAAGGATCGAATCAGGATGAAATTCCTTATATTCATTCATTTTACTCGTTCCAAGAATGGATTTAGAAGTCATAACCTCATCTCCATTATTCATATGAAGTGAAGTTGAATTGTTCTTTTTGTCTACAATCAAAAATCCTTCACACTCATTATTTGCAAGACCTTGCTTATAGTATTCAAGGATTTTGGTCTTATTATTACGAAGTTTATTTATATTATCTTGAATCTGTCTTTTGTCTTTTGAATTTAGTGGCTTTGCAGTTTTAGAAAGGTACAGGGGATTAATAGAGTTTCCTACTTCAGAATTTGATAAAAGATCTTCAAGCGACTTTATAAATATACCATCTAAAATTTTATTTTCACTTGAAGAGCAACTTATATTTTCAAAAATGGATGAGTTTTGAGCTGCTTCATTATCACTAAAATGATCAAGACATTTACTTTTGTGTTTCTCAAATACCCTAGCTTTTATACGTGCGATTTGTGATTTAATTTTTAAATTTGCTTCTTTAAAGTTTTTAGCAATTTTTACCTCTACGTTCCCAGAACTTAAGATCTTTTTAACAGCATCGCTGATTAAGTAACTATCTTTACCTCTTGCATTCTTAGAGGCAGTATTAATAAACCAAGACATCGCATAATCTTTTTTATCAAACCCAAAGTTTTTCCATGATCCTTCTAGTTGAATCATAAGCTTTGAAACATCTTCATCAGACATTCTCTTTTTCTTAGTTAAGTCCTCTAAGTCTGCCTTAGCATTCAAATACTTTTTATCTCCAGAGTAGCTTGAGTAAAGATCTAATATTTCATTTTGAATTTGTGAATTGCTCTCTAGCCTTGAAATTGTTTTATTTCCTACTATTGATTGGGTATATGCTTCTATTGTTTGAGAACCTAGGCCATTTCTTTCAAATACTTTTTTTGCAAGTTTCATGGCAGTAAAACTAAGTTGGGCTTGAATGAGTCCATCATCTTTCGAAATTACATTTTTGAATTCATTAAGAAGTAATTTTTTACACTCTCGTTCACCAGCAAACACACCTGTGATTACAAGGTTTAGAGTTATTAAAAAATGTAGAAATTGTTTTAATTTCATATACTTCTCCGATTACCTGATCGGAGAAGTAGGATAAAAGTTTAATATATTAAGCTCTTCAACATGTTTTCGGCCAGTTAGAAGGGAAAGTCAGCCCTTATAAGATGACAATTATAACCACTTGGATTCTTTTTTAGATAATCTTGGTGATAATCTTCTGCGTCTGTAAACTTTCCACCTGGCTCAATTATCGTGGCCACATCATTTTCATATACTTTAGATTTATTAATTTTATCGATAAAGTCTGTAATAGTTTTCTTTTCTAACTCATCATTAGTAAAAATAGAACTTCTATACTGTGTTCCTTTATCATTCCCTTGTTGGTCTTTAGTAGTCGGATCGTGGATTCTAAAGAAAAACCTTATTAAGGCTTCATAAGATAGTTTGCTTTCATCGTATTCAACTCTTATGGCCTCTGCGTGGCCTGTACTACCTGTTTTAACGTAATCATAGGCTGCCTTCGCATCATCGCCACCAATATAGCCAACTTCTGTCTCAACAACTCCAGGGAGTTTTCTTAAATACTTCTCCATTCCCCAAAAGCATCCACCTGCCAAATATGCTGTTTTCATTTTTATATCCTTTGTTACTTCTTTTTTATTAAAAAGTTTTTTATAATCAGAAAGTCCCTCTTTGTCGAGGTTTGATATAGGTACAAATCTAAGACTAGCAGAGTTTATACAATACCTAAGCCCTGTGGCTTTTGGTCCATCATCAAAGACATGACCTAAGTGGGATTCACCATTTTTACTTCTGACTTCAACTCTTGATGAAAATAAATGAAAGTCTTTTTTCTCTGTAATAAATTTTTTATCAATTGGTTTAGTAAAACTAGGCCAACCAGTACCTGATTTAAATTTATCTTCAGAACTAAAAAGTGGCTCTCCAGAAACAATATCCACATAAACACCTTGCTTTTTATTGTCCCAGAATTCATTACTAAAAGGTCTCTCAGTTCCCTCTTTTTGAGTAACTTTATATTGAAGTGGAGTTAGCTTCTGCTTAATGTCTTTGATTGGAGCTTTCGTTTTCCAGTCCACTGGAGCTGAGAAAGAGTTAAAAGAGAATGCAAGTATAATAAAGTATAGCTGTTTCATATTATAAGTGTAGTTCATTAACCGATTATTACATCATAGATAAAACTTATGCATTCATTGAAATTATCAATTTTAGTTATCAAGATCTTTGAGTTAAATTAGATCTAACGAAACAAAGGAGAAACAAATGTTTAATTTTAACGGAATAGACCATATGAATATGAAAGTAAAAGATCTTAAGGAAAGCCAAGGGTTTTATAATAAAATATTTAACTTTGAAGTAAAAGAATAGGGCTTCTCTCAAATGAGTCGATCTAAATATTTAATAATAGGAACATCAAACAAGGCCATGCTTTGCCTCTATGAGGATCCTAAAATAGAGAAAGCCAAATCCCATGTAGGTCATATAGGCTTTAATATTGATTTCAAAGAGAATATGATTAAATACTTAGAGGACTCAAATATTAAAGTGAATTACTATAACAAATCAGGAATATCAGAATATCCGGAATCAAAATCAATATACATTGAAGACCCTAATGGATATGAAATCGAATTAAGTAGTAATTTTGGAGGTGGGCTTTAAGCCCATCTACCTTTAGGATATAATAAAAGTTAAATTATTTTAAACTGGAGAATATTATGCTTAAAGTATTAATTTTATGTCTTTTGCCTTTTTCACTTTTGGCCAAAGAGAATTCAATTAAACTAATAGATGTTAAAACTCTTGAATCCACAATAATGGTAAAGATGAACTACTTTACAACAGATAACTTTGTTGGAGTTGTAGTTGATGGATATAAGGCCAATACGTGTCTTTTGAGTAAGCCTGCAGCAACTGCGTTAGCTAGAGCTCAAGTTCTGGCACAGAAAAAGAATTTGAGTTTACTAGTTCACGATTGTTATAGGCCTCAACGTGGAGTCGATCATTTCATAAGATGGTCTAATGATGCAAAAGATATAAAAACGAAAAAGAAGTACTACCCTAACATTATAAAAAATAAATTATTTAAACTTGGATACATTGCTACTAAGTCGGGACATAGCAGAGGCAGTACCGTGGATCTTACTCTTTATGATTTAAAAAAGAAAACATCCATGGAGATGGGTACAATTTATGATTTTTTAGATCCCTTATCTAATACTATAAATTTCAATATATCTAAAGAAGCTCAATCAAATAGACAAATTCTAGTAGATTTAATGGCGACAGCAGGGTTTAAAAATTATTCTAAAGAGTGGTGGCACTTCACTCTAAATGATGAACCAAATAAAAACATCTATTTAGATATCATCATTAAATAATTCAACAAATTTACATTTTAAATTTAATAATTAAATTCAATTGCCGATATGATTATTATCGGAGGAATTTGTGTTAGATAAAGAATATAATAATATACGAAATGGTTACTTAACTCTTTATATTTTAAAGTACATAGAAATGAAACCCAAGGTTAATATGTCTCCTTTTGGAGCATTAATTGCTCAAGAGATTGACTCAAAAAATCAACTTGGAGCTGGAAAAAGTCTGGTTTTCTCCAGGTTAAATAAACTTTGTGAAGGTGAGTATTTAAGTTTTTCTTGGAAGGAATCTCCAAACCCTAGAGTAAAAAAGAAAGTAAAATTCTTTTCAATCACTGCAAAGGGCAAAAAGCTTATTTCAAAGCTACAAAATGAACAGGCAAGAATTAATAAAGTCCTTGCTAATTTACCAGCTTAAATGAATATAGGCCCAGTAAATAGCAACAGCTTGAAGTGGTAATCGAAGGATTTTAAACTTTCTAGGAATAGTTTTAAAGTGTTCAGACTTTACCATCTCTATATTTGCTGGAAATACTGCTATTAAAAGAGCAATAATTCCAAGAAGAGCATAGTTTCTGATTGGTTCATAAAATAGCATAAGACCAAGAACAACTTCAACTGCTCCACTCAGATTATTTAGAAACCTTGGATAAGGTAAATACTTTGGAATCATTTTAATATAAAGGTTTGGATTTTTAAAATGATTTAGCCCAGCAGCTATGTAGAAGATGGACATGATTATAATTGATACTTTTTCCATATACTCTTTTTACCTTTATTTAGAATAAAAAAGGGAGCTACTGAGCTCCCTTTTAGATTATAATATAGATTTAATTATAATAAGTTTCTTGGATCCATATTTTCTAATGTCGCTTTAACATGCATTAAGAATTTAGAACCAACTTCACCATCAATTATTCTATGGTCGTAAGTATGAGTTGCATACATTATATCTCTGATGGCCATTGAGTTGTCTGCCATTACTTCAACAGACTTCTTAATTGTACCAACACAGAAAATACCAACTTGAGGTTGAAGTATTACAGGAGTTGCAGCAATAACTCCAAAAGATCCGTTGTTAGTGAAAGTATATGTACCAGCACTCAGGTCATCCATAGTTAATTTTTTATTACGTGCTTTCATTGCAAGATCATTTAGTTGTCTCGCTATTCCAGTAAGGTTTAAATTATCAGCACCTTTAATAACAGGAACTATTAATCCATTCCCAGGAACAGCGACAGCACAACCAAGATTGATATCTTTTTTAAGAACGATATTGTCTCCGTCAATTGAAGCATTAACAGTTGGAAACTCTTTAAGAGCTTGAACGATAGCGTACATAACAAAGTGAGAGTAAGTTAAGTTAAACCCTTCATCTTTTTTAAACTGACCTTTAATCTCATTTCTTATTGTTACAAGATTAGTCATATCGATATCAACAATTGAATTTACATGCGGAGAAGTTAACTTACTCGCTTGCATATTTTTAGCAATTGCTTTTCTCATATTATTCATAGGAATGATTTCAACTCTTTCACTTTTTCCATATGCTGGAACAGTTGAAAGTTGAACAGATCCACCACCTGAACTTGCTGCGGCTTTTGGAGCAGAGCCACGAGTTGAAAGAAAGCTCATAAAGTCATCTTTATTAACTCTCCCACCAGCACCTGAACCATTAATATTCGCTAGCTCATTTATATCAACGCCATTTTCTTGTGCTAGTTTTTTTACTAGTGGAGTATAGAATCTTCTCTCACCTGTATTAGCAGTTGGAGTTGATGTTGTTGCTTGTACTACTGGAGTTGCTGCATTCGGAGCCGCTTCTTCTTTTGCTGCAGGAACCGAAGATGTTGCACTAACTTCTGCATTTAAATCATCATCCAGAACTGCAATTAGCTTCCCAACATCAATAGTGTCTCCCTCAGGGTAAAGTATTTCAATTATCTTCCCTTCAGTTGGACTTGGTATTTCAGATTCAACTTTATCCGTTGAGATTTCTAAAAGTATTTCGTCAATTTCTATCGTGTCACCAACATTTTTGTGCCATTTAGTAATGGTACCAGTTGTGATTGATTCACCCATTTGTGGCATAACAATTTCTACGCGAGCCATTGTATTCTCCTAATATAATTATTTATTTTTTTATTCTCTTATTTTACTCTATTTCATAGGCTTGTGGCCTAGAAACTTAATGCTCTGTCTTTTGAGTCTAGAACCGCTTCACCAAGCCATTCACCAAGTGTTGGGTGTGGATGAATTGTGGCAAATATTTCCTCATCAATTCCTTCCATCGTTTTAAACAATACATATTCATGAATTAACTCAGTCGCCTGTGTTCCAACAATATGAGCTCCAAGCATTTCTCCGTGCTCTCCCATTAGTGTTTTTACAAAACCAATTGTTTCATTTGATGCTACTGCTTTTCCGTTTGCTGTAAATGGAAGTTTACCAACATTATATTTAATACCTTTTTCTTTTAATGCTCTTTCTGTGTAACCAACTGATGCAACTTGAGGCTGACAATAAGTACAACCAGCAATATTCATTTGATCAATTGCATGAGGCTTCTTCCCTGCAATATGCTCTGCCGCAGTTACGCCCTCGTGACTTGCAGCGTGTGCTAATAAAGCTCCACCACATACGTCTCCAATTGCATAAATATGAGGGACATTTGTTTGGTACATATCATTTGTAGAGATAAATCCTCTTTCAGTTTTCACACCAATTTTCTCAAGGCCAAAACCTTCAAGTACACCAGTCATACCGACAGCGATTAAACCTTTTTCAAATTTATACTCTACAGTCTTACCTTTCTCCACAGCCGTGATAGTTACATTCTTACCATTGTCTTTCGCTGAAACTTTTTCAACACCAAGGCTTAATTTAATACCGTATTTTTTATAGGCTTTTTCAACTTCCTTAGAAGAATCCTCGTCTTCTATTGGTAGTAAATTTTTTTGTAATTCAAAAATATGAACATCTACACCAAAAGCATTCCAAAAGTATGCAAATTCAACTCCGATTGCTCCACCTCCGATGATCCCGATAGATTTTGGAATTTCTTCCATTTTAACCGCTTCCCATGCACCGATTAAATTTTTATCGTTATGCTCAAGACCAGGAAACGTTTTATATTTTGCTCCCGTAGCGATGATACAATTAGTAAAATCAAGAGTATCTTTGCCAACTTTAAGTGCTGTTTTAGATATAAATTCTCCGTGTCCTGTGAACACTTCAATTTTATTTTTTTTCATTAAATAGCCAACACCTTTAGAGATATTGTCAGATATTTTTTTAGCTCTCTTTACAGCAACACCACCATCAACACTCTTAAGGTCAACATTAATTCCTAGAGCTTTTAAATCTGCAACTTCATGCACAGAGTGAGCTGATTTTAAAACTGCTTTAGTTGGAATGCATCCTTTATTTAAACAAACTCCACCAAGACGTTCCTTTTCAACAATAGCTACTTTTTTTCCAAGCTGAGCGGCACGAATTGCGGCAACATATCCACCAGGTCCAGATCCTAAAACAACAACATCAAACTTCTTACTCATATGTATTCCCTTAATGATAAATCGAATGTTTTTAACCCCTTAGATTTAGAAAATACAGGAGCTTATGTCAACCACTCACTGCGATAATTAACGCGTATGACCTTATCGTCTAACAAATGCTAAGGTACAAGATCGCAATGCAAAATAGACCTCAAAATAATATCGAAATAAGCCAAAAAGAAATTGATATATTGCTAGAAAAATTCCCTAAGGGCATTGTGGCCTTCGATCTAGAAATGACTGGTTTGTCCCCTGTTTTTGATAAGATCATTGAGATTGCTGCAGTAAAGATCTCAAGTGATGGTAAAATTGATACTTTCCATCAAATGATTAATCCATTAATCTCTATTCCTGAGCATACAATTCAGTACCATCAAATTACTAATGACATGGTACGAGATTGCCCAACATTAAAAAAACCACTCAAGGACTTTGCTGAATTTTTTGGAAACCTTCCACTTATAGCTCATAATGCCAAATTTGATATGGGATTCATTGTTCGTGGACATCATGAGTATGGCTACCTATTCAGCCTTTCTGATATTTACGATAGCTGTAAATTCTCGAGAGCTATGTACAAAGCAGAAAAACAAAATAAGCCAGAGAACTTTAAGCTATCAACTCTTGCTGAATTTTATAAATTTGAATTCACTCATCACCAAGCTTTAGATGATGCGGCAATATCTCTAAAAGT
>Ga0209712_10001482_pt1 | contig 19989 bp, 18 predicted proteins | sample ArcOceMetagenome_FD_187443 | JGI IMG/M metagenome (GOLD analysis project Ga0209712, IMG submission 187443) | Marine eukaryotic phytoplankton communities from Arctic Ocean - Arctic Ocean - Greenland ARC118M Metagenome (SPAdes) (version 2) | ecosystem: Environmental > Aquatic > Marine > Oceanic...
GGTATGATTATAATTATACCTCAAACGTTTGGGCTACTGGTAGTGCTAATAGTGTTAATTTTACTTCGGCATCATTTCCACCAAATAGTGCTGATGGGGGAGCTTTTTTAAGAAATAATTCTCAAAATTTAAATATAAATGGTAGAGGGAATTGGGGAGCTCAAAAAGGTGTTTTAAATGATTATCCCGATTCTCAATCATCACCCAGCGTAACATCAGCATCATGTGTTGAGGGTAATGTTAAATTATGTTTTTTTAAACATACACAATACCCAACTAATTTTACAATAAAATCAGTAGGGTGGCAATCAAATACTGTATGGAGTTTAGATTCAATATCTTGCCCAACAGGTACAGCAGTTAATTCATCTTCAATTATGAATCAAAGTAATGAACAATTAACTATATTTCATACTTCACCAACATTTGATTTACAAGTAGGGCAAACACTTTATACTGATATCGCACTCTCAATACCATTGGATGTAAACGCAGTTACAAATTCATTTCATGGAGAAGATTGTTGGATAAATTCAGGTTCGTTATTAACAAACCCATCAACATACGGCCCCTGGGAAAACCAATGTTTTAAAACAGAAGTTGGTTCTTCTACTGGGTATTCATTTATGACGTTTAATAGTGATTTAGCACAAGTCGGTAATTTATTTTGTTCCGCGAGTTCAGGAAGACCCGCTTCTTTAACTTCATATTTTAGTTCAATTATGGGTGTATTTAACCAAGCTTGTCCCATTGATGGCTCACATCCCAATTTAACACAAACTTATTATCATGATGGGGCCGGTAGTTTACCAGCACAAGGAGATAATGTTTATTCAGATTCAGGAGGCAATACTGCACTTAACGCAGGATACTATAACATAAATAGTGGATATGGAGTTGGAAATAGACTATATATTAAAGTAACAAATGGTGCCGTAGATAACAACTTCCCACAATACTGTTAAAAAAAATACTTAATTACTTGATTATTTCTTATTTTTTCCATACATTGATAATATGTATGACTATATTATAGGCCATAACGGAAGTGGGCTCAATGAGTAACCAACCATAATTTAAAAGAATAATAATGCCAAATTGGAAAAAAGTAATAGTTTCAGGAAGTGATGCCTCCTTAAACAATATTGATGGAAATGTAATATCGGGTTCTACTATAGAAGCAAGTTTATCAGTAGATACTGCTCGTATTAATACAACAGAAATTTCTGCATCAAAGTATTTTGTAACTCCAACAGGCTCAGGTTCGATTCCAGCAAAAGCTTACCAAATTACATTTGTTGATACAGCATCAGGAGATAATTTTGGTGGTTTGTACAAAGATAATCAAGGAAAATTAGAGTGGACACCAGCAGGTGAATTAACTGTAATTGGAAATATTATTGCAGGTGGTGATAATTCTTTTATAACTGGTAGTAATATTATAGCATCTACATCTATAACAGGTAGTAATTTACATTTAAATGGATTAGCTACAGGTTCAACTGAAACAAGAATATTAGTATCAGATGATACAGGTAACATAAAATTTAGAACAAATTTATCTCTAACAGGTACTCAAGGAGCAACAGGTGATACAGGTAATACAGGTGCAATTGGACCCGTAGGACCAATAGGACCACAAGGAGACAAAGGTACAGCGGGTAATGATGGTACAGATGGTGCTCAAGGTACAACAGGTACAATTGGACCCTTAGGACCACAAGGTACAAAAGGAGAAACAGGACAAAAAGGTGAAGTTGGAGTTCAAGGAACAGATGGTAGTGATGGTAGCGATGGAGAAAAAGGTGCAACTGGACCTTTAGGACCACAAGGTAACGTAGGGCCATTAGGACCACAAGGAAACGTAGGACCAATAGGACCACAAGGTGATGCAGGTAATGATGGTGCCCAAGGTACAACAGGTACAACAGGTGCAACAGGACCACTTGGACCACAAGGTAACCAAGGTAATCAAGGTAATCAAGGTATTCAAGGTACAATAGGTACAACTGGACCATTAGGACCACAAGGTAATATAGGTAATACAGGACCACAAGGTAATGTAGGACCAACGGGAGCACAAGGAACAGTAGGAGAACAAGGTAACGCAGGTACTGATGGAGAAAAAGGTGCAACAGGACCATTAGGACCTCAAGGTAATATAGGAAACGTAGGACCAATAGGACCACAAGGAGATCCGGGTGTTCAAGGAGATGTAGGACAAAAAGGCCAAACAGGTGCAACAGGACCACTTGGACCACAAGGTAACCAAGGTGTTCAAGGTACAACAGGACCATTAGGACCACAAGGTAACCAAGGTGTACAAGGTACAACAGGACCACTTGGACCAACTGGACCATTAGGACCTCAAGGTAATGTAGGTGTTCAAGGTGCTATAGGACCACAAGGTGGTAAAGGACAGAAAGGTGAAGTAGGAGCTAAAGGTATAACAGGACCACAAGGTAGTAAAGGTTCCATTGGAGATACAGGTTCCCAAGGTAACCAAGGTATTCAAGGTACTAATGGACAAAAAGGACAAACAGGTGTACAAGGTACAACAGGACCACTTGGACCAACAGGACCATTAGGACCTCAAGGAAACGTAGGACCAATAGGACCACAAGGAGATCCGGGTGTTCAAGGAGATGTAGGACAAAAAGGCCAAACAGGTGCAACAGGACCACTTGGACCACAAGGTAACCAAGGTGTTCAAGGTACAACAGGTACAATTGGACCACTAGGACCACAAGGTAATATAGGTAATACGGGTGCAAAAGGAGAAACAGGACCATTAGGACCACTTGGACCACAAGGTAACCAAGGTAATACAGGTGTACAAGGTACATCAGGTAACAACGGTGCAAATGGAGATAAAGGTGCAACCGGACCACTAGGACCACAAGGTACAAAAGGAGAAACAGGACCATTAGGACCACAGGGTAACCAAGGTAATATAGGTAACACCGGAGAAAAAGGTGCAATAGGACCAATTGGTAACACGGGACCACAAGGTAATGTAGGACCAACTGGACCATTAGGACCACAAGGTAACCAAGGTACACAGGGTACAACAGGACCACTTGGACCATTAGGACCACAAGGTAATATAGGTAACGTAGGACCATTAGGACCACAAGGTACTAAAGGACAAAAAGGTGAAGACGGAACACAAGGAACAGATGGTAACTTCGGTGGTAACACATTCGATTACACATTTGATAGTGGAACAGGAGCTTCAGATCCAGGAACAGGTAGAATAAGATTAAACAACGCAACTCAAACGTCTGCAACGTTATCATATATAGATGCTACGGATGATGATGGTAATGATATTCAATCAACACTTGAAACATTAGATAGTGTAACATCAGCAATTAAAGGTCACATTAGAATCTCAAATAGAACAGATGCAACTCAGTTCTTAACATACGCTATTTCCAATCTAACAGATAATGGAGATTGGTGGTCAATGAATATTACTAATGAAGCTAGTTCAGCAACTTCTCCATTTACAAATAATGAAGATGTTTTATGTTCTTTTGTTGCAGTAGGTGATAGAGGAGATAAAGGACAAAAAGGTGAAACAGGTGCAACCGGACCACAAGGTTTAAAAGGTGTAACTGGACCATTAGGACCAATAGGACCAATTGGAAACGTAGGACCAACAGGACAAAAAGGTACAACAGGTGCTCAAGGTAACCAAGGTATACAAGGTATAACAGGACCACTTGGACCACAAGGTAATACAGGTGCTCAAGGTAACGCGGGTGCAAAAGGTGCAACAGGACCATTAGGACCACAAGGTAACCAAGGTAATGTAGGTGCACAAGGTACGACAGGACAAAAAGGTGTAACTGGACCATTAGGACCAGTAGGACCACTTGGACCAATAGGTAATACAGGTGCTCAAGGTAACCAAGGTATACAAGGTACAACAGGACAAAAAGGCCAAACTGGATCAATAGGACCAGTAGGACCACTTGGACCACAAGGTAACGTAGGACCAACAGGACAAAAAGGTACAACAGGTGCTCAAGGTAATGTAGGTGTTCAAGGTACAACAGGAACAACGGGACCCCTTGGACCACAAGGTAATATAGGTAACACAGGACCACAAGGTAACCAAGGTATACAAGGTACAACAGGACAAAAAGGCCAAACTGGTGCAACTGGACCAATAGGTAACGTAGGACCATTAGGACCTCAAGGTAACGCTGGTGCAAAAGGTGCAACAGGACCATTAGGACCACAAGGTAATCAAGGTGTACAAGGTACAACAGGAACAACTGGACCATTAGGACCACAAGGTAACATAGGTAATACAGGACCACAAGGTTTAAAAGGTGCAACAGGACCATTAGGACCAATAGGTAACGTAGGACCAACGGGTGCTCAAGGTACTAAAGGACAAAAAGGCCAAACAGGTGCAACAGGACCACTAGGACCACTTGGACCACAAGGTTTAAAAGGTATAACTGGACCATTAGGACCATTAGGACCACAAGGTAACATAGGTAACACAGGACCACAAGGTTTAAAAGGTGTAACTGGACCATTAGGACCATTAGGACCACAAGGTAACATAGGTAATACCGGAGCACAAGGTAATGCAGGTGCAAAAGGTGCAATAGGACCAATAGGACCAGTAGGTAACGTAGGACCATTAGGACCTCAAGGTAATGCAGGTAATAAAGGTGCAATAGGACCAATAGGTAACGTAGGACCATTAGGACCAACAGGACCAACAGGAGCTAAAGGCTCAACAGGTGCTCAAGGTAACATAGGTAACGTAGGACCATTAGGACCTCAAGGTAATGCAGGTGCTAAAGGACAAAAAGGTCAAACCGGTGCTACAGGTAACGTAGGACCATTAGGACCAATAGGACCAATTGGAAACGTAGGACCAACAGGACCTCAAGGTAATGCAGGTGCTAAAGGACAAAAAGGTCAAACCGGTGCTACAGGTAACGTAGGACCATTAGGACCAATAGGTAATGTAGGACCAACAGGACCTCAAGGTAACGCGGGTGCAAAAGGTGCAACAGGACCATTAGGACCACAAGGTAATGTAGGACCAACAGGACCAGTAGGACCTTCAGGACCAACAGGTGGATTTAGTACAAACTCAAATGCTCAAGTAAATAGTTTAGGTATTGGAGTAAGTGCATCAGGTACCGCGGGTACGATTAGAGCTACAAATGATATTATTGCTTACTATTCATCAGATAAACGTTTAAAAGACGTTAAAGGTAAAGTTGAAAATGCTTTAGAAAAAGTATTACAATTAAATGGTGTACAATTTGATTGGATTGCTAAAGAAGGAATTCATGAAAACACAGGACATGATATAGGAATTATAGCACAAGAAATTGAAGCTTTCTTCCCAGAAATTGTAACAACAAGAGTAAATGGATACAAAGCTGTTAAATATGAAAAATTAGTAGCAGTACTTATTGAAGCAATTAAAGATTTAAATAATAAAATAGAACAACTTAAAAAATAAAAAATGGGTTTATTAATCACAGGGTCAGTTACATCTTTTATGTCATCATCATACGATAGTTTCTATGCAAGAATAGATCACTACCAACTACAAAAGTCTTTAGGGCACGTATGTGCAACCTTAGGTTTTTATGAAAGTAAAGACAGTGCAGAAAACATGTTTCCTATATATCAGGAAGATTATTCTATGGGAACAGACGAAGCCGGACATTTAGGATATATTGAAAAAGATGGGGAAGGGATAGAAGGTTATCTTGAATTCCCACTTACATCTAGCGAGCAAGTTGTAGTTACAACATTCTCAAGTTCATTTGAAGAAAGAACAGTAGATTATATTGATTATGATGATGATGGTAATGAAGTAACAAGACAAAGAAGTCAAAATATTGAAGTTATATCCACGGGTAGTGAAGAAGTAACTAAATCTAGAATTAGAATGGATTTAATTACAGGAAGCCTTGGTGAATATGCTTATGGTAGAGTAAAAACTCATTTTAAAGAAATGTTTGGTAGTGATAACGTAAAAGATTTATAAGAATGGTATATTTTGGAAGTTTTGGAACATATAATTTTTGTTTAAGAGGACTAAATTCCGGGGTTTCAAACCCCGCAACTGCTAATGGAATGTTCAATTCAGCAATGGTTTCATGTTTTGGATGGCCTTATTGGGATGCTACCGCAATTGGTCAAGGAAAAAGTAGTTGGGGTAAATATATTTACCAATGTTCTTTACCTTATGTTAACACATTAAAAACTACAAATTCCAATCTACAAATTGACACTCAGCTAAGATATCAAGGTAGACCTTTTAGTTTAAATTTAGATAGTGGAATGGGAATTGAATATGTAAGATTTATAGGACAGACTGCTAATGCAGGTGCAGGTACTACATCTACTTATGTTCAAGGATATAAAAATATGGGTTTAACCTCAAGAGGTAACTATCAAAGTATAGCAGCAGTAGCAGCGTATGGTTTTACATTTGCTAATTGGAGACTTAATACTTCCTCAGGAACTATAGTCACAACATCTGCTAGTACTAATCTATACTATAATAGTGATTATGGTGGTACAAATTTCGTGAATATACAGACCTTTTTTGCTTCGGCAACTTAATTAAAGTTAATAAATAAAAAATGTTATATGAAGGCTATTTGGGTACTCGAAAATGTCAAAAAAGATATCTCTTTTTATGATGAGTTTAAATTAGTATTATTACTCGCGTCTGTTACGTTATGGAAGAGATACCATCCAAACCACAATACTGCATTATATTGTGATATTCAAACTTTAGATGTTTTAACTAAGTTAAATGTTCTATCCTTATGGGATAGAATTTATGATTTAACCTACCCTGAAAAAATTAATAGGGAAATTTTCTGGTCTAGCTGTAAAACTAAAATTATAAGCCAAGCCACAGGACCTATTGTAGTAATAGACCACGATTTTTTAATTTACACTAATATAGATAAACACTTAAATCATGAAGTATTATACACTCATGAAGAACAAGCTTATCCTTGGTACCCCTCTAAAAATGATGGGTATTGTGCTAAATTACCTTACCCATCACCTGATGAAGTAGATTTAGCAGCAAATGTGTCTTTATTTTACTTACCTGACCCAAAATTTGCTTTAGAATATGGAAGAAAAGTATTAAAAAACCATGAAGCATTTACTGAAATGAACTTTGAAAATATATCACCAAATTACATGATATATTCAGAACAACTTATGTTAAAACAATTATTAGTTAAAGATAATATACCTCATAATACCCTAACTATAGAAGTATTTGATAATAATAAACGTATGTTTTCTAATGCAGTCAATATGTATGGTATTTGGAGTAGCCAAGAATCTTCATTATATTATAGACATTATGGTATGGACAAGAATACTATGAGTAACACGGATTTAAACGATGAAATAGAATACTTGTATAGGTGTATAAATTCGAGTAAAAAAATAAATATAAAGTTATTAAAAACCAAAATTAATGAAAGCTATCCACGTAAATTGGACAAAGCCATTCTTTGAAAAACATAGGTTAAGGGGTCACGGATTTGAAACATTAAAAAATCTAAACTCAAAAACATATGACCAATTAGATTCACAACTTTTATATACAATGGTATCTGCGGCTAATTGGAAAAAACATAATGGTCCAATTAAATTATATACTGACTCAATAGGTGCTTCATTTTACCAAAGGTTTGGTTTATTGGATTTGTATGATGAAGTAGACATTAATTTTTTAAATGGGTATTCAAAATCAAATGTAGACGCTGCTTATTTTTGGACAAGTGGTAAAATAAAATGTTTAGCACATCAAACGGAACCCTTTGTATTCTTAGATCAGGATATGATTATAAGAGATAAAATACCAGGATGGGTACGTACAAATGATTTAACAGTAGCACATTGGGAAATAGGTAGAGGTTATTATTATTTTGATAAAGAAAAATTTGAATCCGAAATAACCCATATACCTTGGATTAATAATTATAATGTAGATGATTGGTCACCTAATACTTCATTTTTATGTTTCAATAATATGGACTTGTTAAAAGAGTACCATGAATGGCATAAAAAGTTAGTTACTACAAACGGTGAAAATATCCCAGAATGGTTTTGGTTATTAACTGACCAAGGTATTTTAGGACATATTATTAGAGAAAATGATTATCATGTAAACACATTAACACAAAAAATATCATTATCACACCATAATAATACTAATGGTATTAATAGATATAAAGGTAAAGCAGAAAAATGGTATTTCCCAACCCAACCCTCATTTCAGGAATTACCCTTTGAGCATGTATGGTTAGATAAAATTAATACAGAATCATTAAGAAATAAAAAATATTTTAAAGAATTAGTAGATGAATTAAATATGAGTCATTATCTTACTGATGTAAGATGGAGTACTTATTGGGATGATTATCATGAAAAACAATAAAATTAAAATAATACGTTCTTGGTGGGGAGACTTTGCAGATAAGTTTAAAGAAATCCCTAAATTTCCATTATATCCTGGACAGGAAATAGTGTATGTTTGGGGTAAAGATAATTTTAAAATTTTATCACAAAGAGGGTACATTTGTTATTTAATGAAAGATGATGATTATGGTTTAGATAACATATATGGTAAAAAATTATTAGTATTAGATAGAGCATTACAAGATTGGGGTGAAGTACTTATGTTAGATTGGGATTGTTATATATTAAAACCCTTAGATAATTCATTTATATTATCATTAAACAGTAAACCAATACAAATACCTTTATATGCCCACCATAAAGATTCTAAAAGATCGTTAATAGAAACAATACCTACAGACCATCCTTTAAATAATATAAAGGAATATAGTGAACACATATACACTACAATAGACAATTTAGATAAAGAATTACCTAAATATAGTTGGGAATGGGATGATGGTTTAATTATACCTAATTTTGGATGTGTTTATTCTCGAGATGTAAATTTTGGGAAAGATTTAATTAATATAGCTAAAAAATATAATGTAAAAGGATTAGTTGAAGAATTTGCTACATGGATATATGTAAATTGTAGTATGGAGGAATATATAGAAAACTATCTACCTACTTATGTATTAGGTGTATCTGAAATAAAAATAGTAAGACAACAATTTGACATTGAAATAATACAACAAAAATTTAATAATTATATTAAATCTAAAATTAACTATAAACCATATTTAGAGCATGTATAATAATCCATTTCATAAAACTGATAAGGAAAACATTTTCCATTTAGCACCAATACCTGTATATAAAAGGGTATTTGAGAATTGCCCTGTTACTGAAAACTTATATTTTTTAGGTAAGAAAATTTTAACCTCAACTGAAAAGCAAATGGGTCAAGAATTACCTGATGTCTATGATAAAGAAAGACAAGATGGTTATGAAGTAAATTATAATAGACAAGATGAATGGACTGAAAACCATGAATTACAACCAATTGGAAGTAGATTTCACGTCCCACCTAATGATTTTTTAGAAAACCATAAAACAAACCCTGAAACAAACTCAGGAAATTCTGATGTAGATTTAATTACAAAAAGAATTAAAATGTGCTTTAAAGAATTATTATGGTCACAAGGTAATAAACTAAAAATTGAGCCTACCATTACAGAGAGTTGGTTACAATTCTATGAACCAACAAAAGGTAGAGGACATAACGCCCATAACCACAATAGGTGGCAATTTGGTGAAGAAAAACCAAAAATGTATTCCGGGGGTTATTATTTACATGATGGTGAACCTTTAAAAGACCACCCATATAGTGGTGCATTTTCATTTCATATTCGAGGTAGTAAGCATTATATTAGACCCCAAGTAGGAATGTTATTAATTTGGCCCCACGATATAATCCACTCAGTTGAACCTTTTTATGGGAGAGTCCCAAGAGCAGTAATAAATTTTAATATACAAGCATGAATATAATATTTGAATCCTACGGTGGTATAGGTAAAGTAATAATGTCTACAGTTATAGTAAAAAAATTGTCACAAAAATACCCTAACGACAAAATAATAGTAGTAACGGGGCACACATCTGTGTTTAAAAACAACCCTTACGTAACTCATTTATACACCCCTGAACAAAGACCAGCAATAAATGGTTTACACATTTCTAATAAGGATTGTAAAATATTAATGAAAGAACCTTATGCTGAAAATGATTTTATTCTTAATAAACACCATTTATTAGAAACATGGTGTAGTTTATATGATTTACCATACTCTAATGAATTACCCGAAATCTTTTTAGATTCAAGTGAAACTGAAAAGTTTAAGAAACAATTAATAACTGATAAACCAATAATGGTAATCCACCCAAATGGGGGAACAGTGGATATAGATTATAATTGGGCCCGAGATTTACCATTTGAAGATGTTCAAGAAATAATTAATAAATACAAAGACAAATATACAATATACCATATAAAATCAAAAGGACAAGTTAAATATGATAATGTAATTGAGGAAACAGGCAATGTAAGAAAAGTAGCCGTATTATTAACTTTAGCAGATAAAATTATTACAATAGATACATTTACACAACATTTAGCAATGGCTTTAAGAAAACCCTCCACAGTATGTTGGGTAGCTACTAAACCTGAAGTATTTGGTTATAATTTTCATGATAATATTTTATCAAACCCCACAGAATTTTATACACCTTCAAATGTATATTGCGGATACAATTTCACAGAACCTATAAATAACTTGCCCTACCAAGACCCCAGTCGTATATTCGACGTCGAAAAAATAATTAATTCAATAAACTAATAATATGTTTCACAGCTTTAATTTTGATCAACAAGAGGTTGATCTACAACAATATTACTTTTTTAGGGATGGGTTTGATAAAGACGAATTAGCTAAAATTGAATCTAATGTAGCAAAATTACCTTTTAACAACGCAACTACCGCTGGAGGGCACGATAAAAAACTTAGATCATCATCAGTTAAGTGGATCCCACAAAATGATGATTGGTATTGGTTATATGAAACCTTAGCTGATTATGCTACACAAGCAAATTTTGCATTATGGAATTTTGACTTACACCAAATCCCAGAACAAATACAATATACTGAATATTATGCTTCTGAACAAGGACATTACGATTGGCATGCAGATATTGGCCCCGGTTTATTATCTAAAAGAAAAGTTTCTATTACTGTCCAATTGTCAGATCCCGATGAGTATGAAGGTGGTGATTTAGAAATTTTTAAAGGAGGAAGTATGAGCGGTCCTTTTGATAAAGCAGAAAGAAAAGCAGGATGTGTGTTTCTTTTTCCCTCATTTATGATGCATAGAGTAACCCCAGTAACTAAAGGTACAAGAAAATCATTTGTACTTTGGTTAGGGGGAAATCACTATAAATAGTATGATAAACAATTTAGCTAAATTAGTTATAAATAATGGTGGTATGATTAAACCATTAATCCTCCCTGAAGCAGAAGGGCGTGGTATGGGTCTATGTAATGTATCGATTTTCTTAGACGATAACGGTGAAATATTAGCCAACATTAGGAATGTACATTATATATTATACCACGATGAATTTGAACAAAACTTTCAATGTAAATGGGGGATTTTATCCTATTTAAACCCTGAAGATGACATTAAATTAAGGACATACAATTATTTTTGTAAGTTAGACCCTGATACATTAGAGATATTATCTTCAACCGAAATCGATACTTCAAAAAAAGATATTGAACCCGTTTGGGAATTTATTGGTCTAGAAGATGTTAGGTTATTTAGATGGGAAGGCCAACTATATGCTTCAGGGGTACGAAGGGATGTAAAAGAAAACGGAGAAGGTAGAATTGAATTGTGTAAATTAGATACTAAAGATAACAAGGTATTAGAAGTTACTAGAGATAGGGTTGAAGTTACCCCCCATACACATTTAGAAAAAAATTGGATGCCTATATTAGATATGCCTTTCCATTTTGTTAGGTGGTGTAATCCCTTAGAAATTATTAAAGTTAACCCTAAAAATAAATTTATAAAAAAAGTAACTAAGGGTAGAATAGATGTAATAGACAGTGAGGTAGTACATAGAGATGATACACCTTTAAATTTACCTTTAGGTTTAAGAGGTAGTTCTCAAGTAATACCTTTTGGAGATAACGGAGACAGAATATGTGTAACACATGAAACTCATTTCTATTACCATCAAAATAAGAAAAAAGATGCCCAATATTATCATAGATTTGTTATATGGGATAAAAATTGGAAAGTCAAACGCGTATCAGAGCAGTTTAAGTTTATGGACGCTATGATTGAGTTTGCTTGTGGTTTAATCATTAAAGATGGTAATTTTATCATAACCTATGGTTACCAAGATAACGCTGCGTACGCTCTAAAAATGCCTATTAAGTTGTTAGATAAATTAAAATGGGATATAGATGAATAATTTAGAAAAATATTTACACGAATATATTAATGATACTCTAGACCCCGAAGTTAATGCTAAGTTAGGTGAAGAGTATGAAAAACAGGGACAAGGTGCAGCAGCATTATCTTATTTTTTAAGAGCAGCTGAATTAACAAACAAAATTGATAAGGAATTTTCATATTGTTGTTTGTTAAAAACCTGGAAACAAGTACATAAAATTGGAAGAAGACGAAAGTTTGAAAAATGTCAATTAGAATTAGCAATTACACATTTAACTACTAGACCTGAAGCTTATTTATTTTTAAGTGAATGGTATAGCAAAAACAACGAACACCATGCAGCATATCTATATGCCTGTTTGGGATTAAAACATAAAAACTCAGAACCATTACGATTTGATGTAGGATACCCAGGGGATTATTTATTATATTTTCAAAAAGCATACCACGGGTGGCACTTATCTAAGCGAGAAGAATCCAAGAAAATATGGCGTAAACTAGGTACAATGCCTAACATACCATTAGAACATAAGAAAATCATTGAAAAGAATAATGTTAACTTTGGGCATACTATAAAACCATTGCAAAACATTGAATTTACTATACAAACAAAGACTAAAAGTAAGCATGAGAAATATCATATTAACATCTAGTTTAATATGTATTGGCATGTTGCGATAATGTCTAATTAAAGCAAATAATTATGAGTTGGACCTATAACGGTGAAACTATTAAAAACATTACAGACTTTCCCCCCAATACTTACGGTTTTGTTTACAAGGTATTACACAAACCTTCTAACAAAATTTATTTAGGTAAAAAGATTTTATTTTTTACTCGAAAAGTAAAGCTAGGAAAAAAAGAATTAGAAGCCTTAGGTAAAGTAATAGGACGTAAACCGTCTTATAAACTTGCCGTTAAAGAATCTGATTGGGGAACTTACCATGGATCACAAAAAGATATTAAAGAATTACTTAAAGAAGGTAAAGCTTCTGACTGGGAACGGACAATAATCAAATGTGTTCCTAGTAAAAAATTACTAACTTACTTTGAAACCAAATACCAGATGATATATCAGGTATTAGAAAAACCAGATGAGTTTTTTAATGATAATATTTTAGGTAAGTTTTTTACAAAAGATTTTAATGAAATAAAGGAATATGAAAGTCCAAATGAAATAGTGGAACAATAATATGGATAAAAAAAGGTTGTCAATAATAGGTCGTGGAACAGTAGGTTGCTTAACAGCTTTAAACTTTTCAAATAAAGGATATGATATCGATTGGTACCATGACCCAAATACCCCTGCATTATCTGTCGGTGAAGGTACTGATTTATCTATACCTAAATTTCTTCAAAAGCAGATGGGTTTTAACCATGATGATTTTATTAAACTTGATGGACATTATAAACTAGGTATTGAAAAAATTAACTGGGGTAAAAATCCATTTACCCACTGGTTTCCTCCAAGCAACTTATCATGGCATATTAATGCTAATAAACTACAAAATCATATTATTGATCGTATAGGTGATAAAGTAAACATTATTGAGAAGAAAATAGAACATAAAGATATAGAAAATATTCGCTATATTATAGATTGTTCTGGCAAACCTTCAGACATTAATGAACTTACATTTACACCCATACCCGTCAACAAAGCTTACGTAATGCAATGTCCTTGGGAAAGACCAAGATTTGATAAAACTATATGTATTGCTAAAAGTTATGGATGGGTGTTTTTAATCCCACTACAAAATAGATGTTCTGTAGGTTATATATTTAATAACCACTTTAGTACTATTCTAGATTTAAGTACAGATATTGAAGATATATTAACCGAATATAATTTAGAACCTAACCCTGAATTAACACGGAATATGTCCTTTAGTAATTATTATAGAAAAAATAATTTTCAAAAAAACGTATCATATAATGGTAATGCTTCCTCATTTTTAGAACCACTAGAAGCAACTTCATTGGGTACATCAATTAGAGTCATAGACAAAATTACCAACATATTAGAAAGTAATGACTGTTTAGAAATGTCAAACCATTTACACGAATTATTTTTAAAGGAAACTATTGATATTATAATGTTACATTACTTAATAGACCCACCAATCAAAAATGGATTTTGGGAACATGCGAACCATAAAGCAAACACGTGGTTTAGTAAAAGATATAAAGACTACCCTAAAATTCGTTTGATTACCAAATCCTCTTCATTACATTATGGGACATGGTATGAAGAGAGCTTTAAACAAAATATAAAAGGTCTTAATATTCTAGATAAGTTAAACAACTTTAAATGGTAAACCAATTATTAGTTACATTAGTTAATTCAGTACTTGGCACCGGTAAACAAACTGCTCGTGGTAACATGGCATACCCTTGTCCCAGTTGCAACCACCAAAAACCAAAATTAGAAGTAAATTTTACAGAAAACAAAGAAGGACATAATCCTTGGCATTGCTGGGTTTGTGGTAAGAAGGGTAAATCAATTAGTTTATTATTAAGAATAGCAGGAGCTACCCAAGATAGAATAAATGAAGCAAAATCATTATCTAAAAATATAGATGATAACTATGTACCAAATGACGTTGAGGTCATTGCATTACCTGATACGTTTGTTAGCCTAAATAACGTTGATAACAGCGATATAATGGCTAGGCACGCGCTCGCGTACCTAAAAAATAGACCGGTGAGTAAACACGATATTATAAAGTACAATATAGGTTATTGTAAATCGGGTTTATATAAAAATATGATTATAATTCCAACATATGATGCGGATGGTAGGTTAAACTACTTTACTGCTCGTTCATTTGAAAAAGAACCATATGTTAAATATCGTAACCCCCAAGTATCCAGAGATATTATACCTAATGAACATATAATAAACTGGAACGTTCCTATTATATTATGCGAAGGGTTGTTCGATGCTATTGCTATAAAAAGAAATGCCATACCCTTATTAGGTAAAAATATACAAAATAATTTAATGAAGAAAATAGTAACTTCATTAGTAGATAAAATTTATATTGCGTTAGATAGGGATGCAATTAAACAAGCTTTAAAATTCTGCGAAAGGCTATTAGCGGAAGGTAAAGAAGTCTATCTTGTAGATATGCAAGATAAGGACCCGAGTGAAATGGGTTTCGAAAATTTCACAAGACTTATACAAAAAACAGTTCCAATGACCTACTATGATTTAATGGAGCAAAAACTATCATTATGATAAAAAAATCTTACAAAAGATTATTAGAAATTTCGGATGACTACCAACAAGTTACAATGCCTGATTCAAGGTATTATAGACGTAACGGTAAATATTATCCATCAATAACGCATGTTTTAAGCTCTTACCCAAAAGGTAAGTATTTTGAAGACTGGCTTAAAAAAGTAGGATACAGTGCTGAACATATTGTTAAAAAGGCAGCAGCCGAAGGTACACAAGTACACGAAATGATTGAAGATTGGTTAAATGGTGAAGAAATAACATTTTTATACCCTGATGGCAACCCAAAAATGCCGGCTCACGTTTGGCAGATGTTTTTAAGATTTGTAGATTTTTGGGAAACATACAACCCCGTATTAGTAGAAGCAGAGGTACACTTATTCTCAGACAAATTACAAGTAGCGGGAACATGCGATTTAGTATGTGAATTAGAATTTAACGGAAAAACTGAACGTTGGATTATTGATTTTAAAACTTCAAATCATTTACAAACAACATATGATTTACAAGGAGCATTATATGCTCAGTGTTATGAAGAATGTTATGGTAAAAAAGTAGATAGAGTTGGTGTTCTATGGTTAAAATCTAAATCTAGAGGTGAAGATAAAGCTGGAAAACGCTTAAAAGGTAAAAATTGGGAAGTATATGAGTCGCCTCGTACTCAGGAACAAAATATAGAAATATTTGGTCATGTTAGAGCTTTGTTTAATATTGAAAACCCTAAATTAACACCTTATACGTCAACTTTTCAAACAACCTCAAAAAGAAGTATATAATAATATCTCTTATCATATTTATCACAAAAACAACATTAATACACAATAACTATGGCTTTATATTCAAGTGCAGCAGATCCAGGTAATTGGCAATCTTTCGTATTACGAGAAGATGTTAAAAGTCTACCTGTAAGCGAACAAAAGAAAAAATTTTTAACTGAACAACTTCAATTTGAAGATTTTACTGCTCAACAACTCTATCTACAATCAAATTCTTTAAACCAATTAAATAACCAACTACACCAAGGTGGTAATATTGAAGGTAATAAAGTATTAGATGTAAACTTCAATGGAACATTCCCAGTAAATCAAACTATATCATCTGTAGTTTTAGTAGATTTTAAATTACCTGTACAAGTAGTAGGTGGTGCTCCATTTATTAATGTTATAAACGGACAACAAGGTGGAGGATCAGCACCTGTAGTACAATATGATTATATATCACAAGCATCACCAACAAGATTACAATTCCAACACACACACCCAGCAGATGCAGGTGGGGTAGCAGTAGCTATATTAGAAGATGATGAACCTTTAACAACTTCAATTTCTTCAACCACTTTATCAGGTGCAAGTAGTGGTGCTCAAACAGGAGTTACATTTACTTATGCTCAAGGAACTGGAGCTTCAGGGGGTGCTGATATAAGTTGTAATGTGATTGTTTCTGGTGGTGGAACCACATTAGATTCAATTCAAATTGATGGAACTATTCCATCTGGATTATATTACCCAGGAAATACCTTTACAGCTACAGCAGCGGCTATTGGAGCAGGAGGAACAGGACAAGTAGTAGTTACTCTTCAAAACTCAGATTTATTAGGAGATATATTAACACTATTAGGAACTTCAATTAATGAAAACGGTGGTGAAATATATAACGTAGGTGATAATCCAGGAGCTCAATTAGATTTAGCTTACATAAGTGGAGATACTCTTACAGCTACACTAGCTTAATAGACAAAAACAATTAAAGATAAATGTGGGGAAGCTAGGCTTCCCCACTATTTGTTCGTATATTTACGTGTTCGAATGGTTCGAGCAATTAAAACAATAAAGGTTATGATGAGTCCAGAAAGTGTTTATTTCGCAGAACAAGAATATTTTAGGTTTGAAGAGATTATGAATACAAAAGAATACCTCACAAAAGAGGAGTATGATTTTTGTTTTGAATATGACAAAGATATTAGAGAAGACACTACTTTTGTAGGTTTATCTGAAGGGAATACTTATTTAAACTTAAGAGTATATAGTGAACATGACCATGAAAAACGAAGTTATGATAGAGGCGAATAACTGGTAATATTTATAATAAACAGTAAAAAATGATTTCACTATATAATTTGATTAAAGAACAAATCGAAAACCCTAAAGCAATAATTTTATCTGGTGCTCCAGGTGCTGGTAAAGGACATGTTTTAAGCGGTTTAAATCTTGATGGTATTAAGGTACTTAATGTAGATAACGCTTACATAGAATTATTGAAGAAAGCTAATGTATCATTGGATTTAAAAAACGCAGGACCCGAAGATAGAAGCAAAGCATCTATAGCAATGGGAGCAGCCAATAAAGAATTTAAAGGTAAAGTAGCAGCTACAATAGAAGCTAAGGAATCATTTATATTAGACGGAACAGCGGCATCAATTAAACAAACTACCAATTTAAAAACAGAATTAGAAGAAGTTGGGTATGAAGTATTTATGCTTTATGTTTATACTGATTTAGAACGTTCATTAAAACAAAACCAAGATAGGTTTAGTAAGTCTGATGGTAAAGATAGAAGTTTATCTCCCGCTATAGTAATGAGATCATGGTCTCAAGTTACAGACAACTTTAAAGCATATAAAGCAATGTTTAATGATAATTTTGTTTCTGTAGCAAATACATTAGAAGATGTAAAAATAGATAATTTAGAAGATATAATTTCTAAATATTTAGACCCATTTAAACCACAAGGAACAAAACCAAAAGACGCTAAGGCACAAGCAAGATCAGATAAATCTAAAGCAGCCTTAAATGATAAATTAAAAGAATTACTATCCGATGAACAAGTTCAAATGATAATAAACAATTCAGTATCAAAGGAAGAAGCACAATCTAAAATAAAACAATTTTTATCATAATGAGTTTAGTTGACGAATTAATAAAACCTTTACTTGAAAAAGAGAGAAAGACCGTAGCTGTATATGGGGGTGGTTTCAAACCTCCAACAGCAGGTCATTTTGAAGTAGTAGATCAAGCACTTAAAGAAAATCCTAACATAGATGAATTTATCATTTTAATAGGAGGTAAAGAAAGAGATGGAATATCTCCTGAAGAATCAATTATTATTTGGGACATTTATAAACAATATCTACCCTTAAAAGTAACCGTAAAATTAAGCCCAAAACCACCAATTCAGGCGGTATATAATTATGCTAAAGAACACCCGGACGAAGAAGTATTATTTATAATTGGTGCTAGAGAAGGTAATGAAGACGATTTTAGTGACATATCAAAACGAACAAAATCATTAGACAAATATGATAATTTAGAATTACGTACTATTATAACAACTGGGGGAGCATCAGGTACAGCCGCTCGAAATGCTGCTAAAATTTCCTCAGAAAAGTTAAGACCGTTACTTCCTAAAGAATTAAAAGATGATGAAGTAGAAGACATATTTTATATACTATCTGATAAAGTACAAGAAGTTTTAACCGAAAATGCTTCATATTCTCAACAAATTGATGTAGTTGATAAAATTGCCCAATTAACTAATCATATGATTGATAAGGGCATGAATATTGAACCATTACCTTCAATGGAGTTCGTAGATGGTGATTCAGAAAATGCTAAAGATTTTTTCGGTAAAACAGCCTATTACGATCCTAACAAACAACACATTGTAATATACACTGAAGGTAGACATCCTAAAGATATAGTACGTTCATATGCACATGAAATGATACACCACATTCAAAATTTAGAAGATAGATTAGGTGATATAGCAGGTACAGATACAACAAGTGATGAACATTTAGATAAATTAGAACAAGAAGCTAATTTAAGAGGTACAATGACATTTAGAAATTGGACCGATAGTTTAAATGAAAATTTAAATGAAATCGGAGATTTATCCCAAGCACCATACAAATGGAAGACTTTCCCAAAACCCGAAGGATCAAACGACCCCTATACTTATTATGATTTTAGTACAGATAATGGAACTAAATATCAAGTTGTATTTAATCGAGAGGTATTTGGTAAGACAGTTAACTACGATATGTCATTTGTAGCTAAAAACAAAGACGATAAAGGATTTTCTGCAGATGCTCTTACTGGAGGTAATGAACCCTTAAAGATTATGTCCACAATAGTTGATATTACAAGGGAACAAATTAAGAACTCTGAAGATGTTGATTTTATTACATTCGAACCTACTAAAGGTAAATCTGGAGAAGAAGGAGCAAAGGGTAATACTCGAAGTAAGTTATACAAAATTATTATTAAGAAAAACTTTCCGAAAGCTAAAGTTAGCGGAACAGA
>Ga0209712_10001484_pt1 | contig 19940 bp, 11 predicted proteins | sample ArcOceMetagenome_FD_187443 | JGI IMG/M metagenome (GOLD analysis project Ga0209712, IMG submission 187443) | Marine eukaryotic phytoplankton communities from Arctic Ocean - Arctic Ocean - Greenland ARC118M Metagenome (SPAdes) (version 2) | ecosystem: Environmental > Aquatic > Marine > Oceanic...
TAGCAAAGAAAGTTGAGGTTGCTCCTCAGCCAGTAGCAGTAAAATCTGCTCCACAAGCACCTGCTAAACCAGTGTTTGAATTTAAAGATAGAACTTATGTTTTAAAAACGGGTAAATCTCCGTTGGTATATAGTATGCCATCTAAACATAGTCAAAGAAAACCTTTATTGTATTTTGACAAAGAAGTAGGTTACAATAGAGAATTAAGATACGCAACCAATCAGCCATCAGTTTTTGCTGACGAACAGAAAGGTACATCTACCTTAGGTAGAATTATACTGCGTAATGGACAATTAATTGTTCCTAAAGAACAAGTTGCCCTTCAAAAATTATTATCACTATATCATCCATTTAAAGACGAAATATATTACGAATTTGATCCTGTAGGAATTTCAGAAGATGAATTAGACTGGATTGAATTAGAATTAGAAGCATTGAACTCCGCGAGAACTATGACAGTTGATGAAGCTGAAGGAATCTTAAGAGTTGAATTTGGAAGCAAGGTTAGCCAATTATCTTCTAGCGAAATTAAAAGAGATCTTATGATCTTCGCAAAAAGACAACCGCACTTGTTTATACAATTAGCAAATGATGATAATGTACAATTAAGAAATGTTGGTGTTAAAGCTGTTGAAGCTAATATCATAAGTTTATCGCAAGATCAACGAACATTCAATTATGGAGAAACAAACAGGAAGCTTTTAACAATTCCGTTTGATGAGCATCCATACTCCGCATTAGCTGCATACTTCAAAACAGATGAAGGTATGGAGGTATATAAAGCGATTTTAAAGAAACTTTACTAAGTTACCTTTTGTAGTAGTTAGGCTGCTTTTAAGGTAGCCTAATTTACTATAAATAATAATAAAAAATATGAGCGTAAGTGTAGATACTGTTTATCAAAGAGTATTAGGGATACTCAATAAAGAACAACGAGGGTACGTTACGCCTCAAGAATTTAATTTGTTTGCAAATCAAGCACAGTTAGATTTGTTTGAACAATACTTTTATGACATTAATCAATTTGGAAGAATACCTGGAAATGATACAGAGTACTCTGATATGTTAGATGTCTTAAATAAAAAAATATCAGCGTTTGAGGATTCCTCTGCGTTGACTTACCATACTAATCACTTTAAGTTACCTAGTGATATGTATCGAATAGGTACAATTATTTATAAAAACACTACAACCAAAGACCTATATCCTTCACCTACCCAGGTTGCTAATTATCCTGTAGCTAATCCTACAATATATAGACAGACTACAAATGAGCTAATAGAAGCTGAGCGAATTAATATGAATGAATTTTTGTATATAAATGCTTCGCCTTTAACAAAACCTAAAAACGTTAGACCCGTATATACCGCTAACCATCAAGGCGTTGCTGTGTATGGAGCAGATGAACTTGTTACTAATGTTAGTGCTACTTATATACGCAAGCCGGCAAAGGTCGAATGGAAATACCAAATGATATACGGAGAGGCTTTATACGATTCAACATATTCAGTTGATTTTGAATTAGATCCATCTGAAGAGACGGAGCTTGTAATAAAAATATTAGAACTTGCTGGAATTTTAGTTAAAGATTTAAGTATATACCAAGTGTTTAATTCAGAAGAACAAGAACAAATTCAACAAGAAAAATCATAACACATGGGACTTATAGATATGAATGATGAGCAGTACTACTTAGGGCCAGATGGTGTTTGGGATAGCTGGGATGAGAATTACGGTAATTACCAGTTTACAAGTATAAAAGACATTATAAATAACTTTATAATTTCATATGTTGGTGAAAGTAAAATTATAAGTAAGGTAAAGAGAACAGATGTGGCTTTCCATGCTCAGCGAGCAATACAAGAATTTAGCTACGACGTTTTACCATCTATTAAGGCTCAAGAAATTGAAATTGGGCCCTCTTTAAATTTTGTATTACCTAAAGATTATGTAAATTATGTTAAGGTTACATGGGTGGATGGTCGAGGAATAGAAAGAATTGTATACCCCGCAAGAAAAACCTCTAATCCCAATCAGCCTATACTGCAGGATAGCAATGAAGAGTATTTGTTTGATGAACAAAATAGAGAGAATCTTTTATCCGAACAATCTATTACTAAAACAACTTTTCAAAAAACCGGAGGCAATAGACAACAGAATCTAGACAACATAAACAACTCAGACGTACTTAATAACAACAACTTTGGGCAGCGCTATGGGTTAACGCCTGAGCATGCACAATCTAACGGCGTATTCTATATAGACAAGACAAAGGGAGTTATAAACTTTGATTCCAGTTTTGTGAATAGAATAGTTACATTGAAATATATATCAGACGGTTTAGGTGACGATGAAGAACTAACTGTGCATAAGTTTGCAGAAGAGGCTTTATATAAATACATTGCTCATGCAATACTAGCTACCAGAGCAAACACTCCTGAGTACCTAGTTATGAGGTTTAAGAAAGAAGCCGCTACCGCTAGACGTAATACTAAATTAAGATTATCAAACATTAAAATAGAGGAAATTGCTCAAGTTATGCGCAATAAGTCCAAAATCATAAAACACTAAAATATGATGGAATTAGTCCACACGTTTACATCAGGGAGAATGAACAAAGACCTCGATGAGCGTTTAGTTCCAAACGGAGAATATAGAGATGCTTTAAATTTAGAGATATCCACTTCTGATACCGGCAATGTAGGAGCTTTGCAGAATATTAAAGGTAACACCCCTAAGCTTTATAAATATCTAAACCCAGAGTGTAAAGTATACACCTCTTGGACAAGCGGGTACATCAATGCATTAGTAGCGCCTAAAAAAATAGGAGAAATAGTAAACCCGGTGACTGAAACTGTGTATTGGTTTATAACAAGCACAGGAGTTAGCGCTATTGCGGAGTATGATCAAACAACTGATGTGGTTACACCGCTGTTAGTTGATACAGAAGGTATATTAAATTTTAGTGAATCATACTTAATAACAGGTGTAAATATTATTGAAGATTTATTATTCTGGACAGACAATCAAACTGAGCCAAAGGTAATAAATGTAAAAGATTTTAAACTAGCAAGCATTGGTTCTAACTTCTTAACACATACAGTATTTAACGGTAGAAATTTTGTTGAAGCAGATATTACAGTTATAAAGAAAGCTCCTATAAAGCCTCTTACTTTAGAGTTGTCAAATACTAGATTTGTTGACCCAAACGGCGATCCTGCTATAGTAGAAGCTGCCACATCTGTGAACTTCGTAATACAAGATCCCAATGATCCCAATGATCCACTAAAAAGAATACCTGCGCCAATTGGCACAACGTTTACTTTAAACTGGTTAAGTTCGCCTTACCCTTTTTATAGAGTAGGAGACGTATTAACGTTAACAGGTTCTGCTGTATACGAAGATGCAAGTGGTGAAATAGAAGAATACGAAGTAAGAGCAGAGATTTTATCTGTGCCTGCCGGTAACACTCAAACTTCCGCTTTTGTAAAAGTACTTGTAGTACCTGAAACCGTGCAAGATTTAAATATTACATGGACAGCTACTTTAGATGAAGCTCCTTTTTTTGAGTTTAAGTTTCCTAGATTTGCTTATAGATATAAATACAAAGATGGATATTACTCTTCATTTTCTCCGTTTTCTAAGGTTGCTTTTTTAGCAGGTGAATTTGATTACGAAACAAAGAAGGGATACAACTTAGGAATGGTTAATCAGCTTAAGCAATGTGTGATTAAAGGTTTTTCAAAAGCATCTACGCCTGTAGATGTGGTTGAGGTAGATTTACTATATAAAGAAAGCAACAGTACAGCTGTTTATGTTGTTGATACCTTCATAAAAAACGACGACATATGGAATGCAAACGAATTTAACATAGAGTCTGAGGTTATTTCTTCTATATTACCGTCTAATCAGATACTTAGACCGTACGATAATGTACCTAGAATAGCGAAAGCTCAGGAAATTACGGGCAATAGATTACTTTACGGTAATTATTTGCAGAATTTTAACCTAATAAATAATTTAGGAATTCAAGTATCGCCTTCGCTTAGTCAATCAATAACGCATAATTCTAATTGGGACTGTACTTACGATGCTGCAACTCCTCTAGTATGCAACCATACTCTTTCTGATAATGGTGAAAGTATACCTACGCAGCCGTTCCAATCTATAAAATCTCAAAGAACTTATCAAGCAGGGGTTGTATTCCAAGATAAATACGGTAGACAAACACCTGTGTTTACGTCTGAATCAGCCGCTTTAACTTTGCAAAAGCCAGAAGCTGATCAATATAACGAGATGACGGTTCAAGCTGACGGTAATGAGCCTTTAGGATTCGAGGGGTTTAGATATTATATAAAAGAAACTTCTAATGAATACTATAATATAGCAATGGATCGCTGGTATGATGCGGAAGATGGAAATGTATGGATAAGTTTTCCTTCAGCAGAAAGGAATAAGATTGACGAAGAAACTTTCTTGGAATTGAAAAAAGTGCATGATCGAGATGAATTCGTATCTGTTCCCGCTAAATATAAGGTAATAGCTATATCTAATGAAGCCCCATTGTTTTTGAAAACTGTTATAAAAATTGCAGGATCAGTTGATGGAAGTGCTAACATAGAGGATATAAACATACCTGTGCCAGATGGTACATCTTTTGACTTAGATAAAGCCGGTTTAGATGACAGTTCAGCAGCAACAATATTAGACTCAACACAGAATCAAAGAATAGTGAGCATTTTTACCAGCAGCACAAGAAGTAACTATTACAATGTTACAAGTATAGCTGACGATGGTGAAGGGCACTACAGAGTTTCAATAGAGGGAAAGTTTGGAGCAGACATGGAGTTTACTACGGATGCTTCAGGAGCTAAAGTTACGGGATTAAACGTAGAATTTGCTACGAAAGACTTTGAAAACAAAGCTGAATTTGAAGGCAGGTTTTTTGTAAAGTTATACAAAGACTCAACCTTAGAGCAATACGTGTTAGCAACTACAAATACTTATGATTACGGTATAAGGCAATCATTTAAATTAGGAGCGGTGACTACTAACCTGCCAAGAAGCTATATAACCGGAGCATGGGGTGGAGCGCAATGGTTTGTTGATCAAGGGCCTACTTCTGTTGGAGGTACAGCCGCGGCTTATACAATTGGCGGAAATGAAATTACAATTGCATTTGCTGGTATATGGCCAGAAGGCTCAGACTTTAATGTAGGTAGAACAGTTTATCCTCAATATAGATCTGCTGTTGACTCACTTAGCACGGTAGGTGGATTATTTAGGTTTGCTGAAGATCCTGATCAAGTTATATATACAGTAACAGATTTTAAAGTACAATCGCGCTGTCGTAATTATAAAAGCAATAAAAGAAGTCATAGATTTAATGATGGCTCTAACAAAAGACAGAGATGGATATTACAAGTTGAGCCTGTAGATAAAGTTACAAATGGTAACGGTTTATTTCAAGGCCCGTCTGGATGGTTTTTTCCAACGGTAGCCACCACTCGAACTGCTAATGATCCAAATTCCCCTAGAATTGAATTCTTAAATCTAATACCAGATACTACCACTTTTACAAGTGACAACCCAGGTATATTTGAAACAGAACCTAAGGAGTCAGCGGAGTTAGATATATATTATGCTGCTTCTGGTGTATACTCAATGAGCGAATATGGTAACTCTCATAAATTAGATTGGTATAATTGTATTTCTTTTGGTAACGGGGTTGAATCGGATCGTATAAGGGATGATTACAACGCTGTAACTATTGACAATGGAGCTATAGTATCAGCTGTACTAAAAGAGCCTTATGCAGAAGAGAGAAGACCAACCGGTTTAATATTTTCACAAATATTTAATTCAACTTCAGGTGTAAACAATTTAAATCAGTTTATTCAAGCAGAAGCTATAACTAAAGATCTTAATCCTATATATAGCTCAATACAAAAGCTGCATGCTAGAGATACAAATGTAGTGGCTTTATGTGAGGACAAGTGTTTAAAGATACTAGCAAATAAGGATGCTTTATTTAATGCCGATGGTAACGCCAATGTTACATCAAACAATGCTGTATTAGGACAAGCTGTGCCTTACGCAGGCGAGTATGGAATTAGTAAACATCCAGAAAGTTTTGCAACCTACGGTTTCAGAATATATTTTACAGATAGAAATAGAGGCGTTGTGTTAAGATTATCCAATGATGGATTAGAAGACATATCCAGGTATGGTATGGGTGACTTCTTTTCAGACAATTTAAAAGTAGCGAGTACTACATGGGGATCTTTTGACTCAGATAAAGGATCATACAATCTAGGTTTAAATAAGCTTACCACCGAATGGCAAGGTAAATTTAAAGATCAAATTAAAGTAAGTGGGGAATGGGAGGTATCTAGCAGTCCTAGCTCTGTAATTAGTTTTAAAGAGCAAAGTAAAGGATGGGAGGGTAGGAAATCCTTTGGCGTAGAGGGAGGTGTCAGTTTAAATGATAGATACTACACTTTTGCCAATGCCCAAATGTGGGAACATCGAACCGGTGATGCTATAAGAAACAATTTTTACGGAGTGCAGTATGACAGCTCGGTGGACTTTCTTATAAATGAGATGCCTAACGTTGTAAAAAAATATAAAACTTTAAATTATTCAGGCAGTAAGTCTCGTGAATATTCTTATGCAAATTCTCAATATAGCAACTTAACGTTAGCTCAGGTAGAGGCTTTGCAATTGCAAACATTGACTAGCGAAACTTTAAAACAAGAAGGATGGTATGCACCATATGTAAACACTGATCTTCAGGAAGGTTACATAAAGCAATTCATAGATAAAGAAAATAAGTTTTTTCAATATATAAAAGGAGTTGGTACATATTTTACCTCTAACGCAGACAATAATCTTGACTCAAGAGAATTCCCAATGCAAGGTATTGGTAGACCTTCTATTGTTGTTTCCCCTGAAGTTACTTCTTTTAATGTACACGTATTTGTAAATCCCGGGTGCTCTGGATCGCCTGACGCTACTCTTCAATTATTGTTTGACAGACGTGCTTGTGACAATTCTGTACAGTTTAGTTATGTAACTGCAGCTTCAGCTACCGCTGGTAAGTGCGGAATGGATGATTTTTATACTAATATAGTTCAGCAGAATTATACCCTTAGCTCATGCGGGTCTCTTGTAAATACTAAATATTTTTCTGCAGATGGGATTAATGTAGGTACTCAATTGTATAACACTACTGGTGTTCTTACTGGGTTTTATTTATATAGAGGAAGCTTAAATAGTCCATCAGATATAGTTTCTTATTACTTAGATCCAACCAATACGGCTTACATTGTGCCTAATGATTGGTTTCTTATTGAAGTTGATTCAAATAAAATAATAGATTCAATAACACAATACAATACAATAGTTTGTCCTTAAAACTAAGTACCAACAAAACTTAAAAGTATGCCAATAGAAAATTTCACAGTAACAGACGTTAACTTTTTAGTAACAGAAAATCAAAACATAGCTGGAGTTCAGTCAAGCGCTTTGATAACTTTGACTCCAGATTGTGGATATCAAATAACGGCTACTGACTTTGGTTTTCAAGTCCCTGTGCCTACCGCTATAAATCAAAATGCATCATTTTTTCAACAGAACGGAGCTAATGTGGAATTAATTGCGGTTTTTACAAACCCAACACTAATGCCCTCAAATAATTTAGAAATTCCATTATGTATTTCCGGATTTGCTACTGAAATAGGGTTTTCTATTAGTGGATCTGTTAATATTAACACTTCTTTTTCAACGCCTTTGGGGCAAATTGTACCTTATTCAAACACAGGAAATCTCAGCGAAACTGAAGTTGTTTTTACAGAAACTATAACAGCAGATACTAATTACTACTTTTTTACAGAACCTGCAATGGGTATAACCACAGGCAACGCTGCTAACTATGCAATAACTAATTCTAAAGTATACAATATAGATAACCAATTAACCAGTATTACATTCAGTGTAAGTTACACTTACCCTAATGCTGACGTTACTGGGGATCTTTTGCAAATCAATGCTACCGCGATACCTATAATAGTTAATACCACATATGTAAACGCATTCAATATAAATCAATCAATAATACCGGCAAATGGTGACACTAGAGTGTTAAGCTTAATAGGTGATCCAGGCTCTGTATTTACTGTAATTTTAAATAAAATTGGAACTGGAAATTCTACAACACTAGCTAACAATGTAACAATGCCCGCTACAGGAACTTATTCCATTCCAGGTATAACATTCCCTGTAAAAACCTCTAATGCAGATCCATATACAATTGTTATTTCTGGGAATATAAATCCAGCTATAGCTAATTCAGGAGCTAATATATTATTAAACTTTACTCAGTTGTCTCAAGTCAAATTTACAATACAAGCAACAGCTACAGGTAATATAAGTGGAGGTACTAATGTTTACGAATTTTATGCTGTTCCAAATTACACGTATGCGCCAGGAGAGACTAATACCTTAGATTTTAGATTTAAAGCTTCCTCATCAGCAGGGGCTTTGTCTATAATTTCTACCGTTGACGCTAATTCGTTTAGCCCAGTAATACCTGATCCTGCTTATCCGCTGACGCTGTATAGCATTGGAAGCATAGTACAAGGAATTGATGCCGCAGGCGTATTTGTTGTTAATGGTACTATAACGATACAAGAAACACAAGACGATTCAATAGTGCACACTTTAGACTTAAATACAATAGTTCAAGCAGCCGCTACACCTTTAGCAAATTCAGCAAGCACCTCTTACAACAATAATCTGAACGCTTGTGCTTCAGTTGATATTACAAACACATTTTATTTTACAGGAAACATCATGCAACCTGGGGTCACTGTGTATACAGACTCGGGCCTTAGTACAATATTTGTAGGAAACAGTGGTTATTACCGAGTAGATTCGGTGGACGCTACTAGATCTATTCAAATAAACGCATCTGGTGTGATAATTAACAACATGGCTCTTTGTCCATAAAAATAAAAATAATTAAATGGATACAATAACATTAACATTTCCAAATCCTTTAAATGTTTCAGTACAAATAGGAGATATTGCTTACTTTACAGATTCAGTAAACGTTTTTGAAGGAGAGGTGTTGCAGAAGATAGGTAAAGTTACCAGCATTAATCAAGGATTAAATTATATTGAATGTGAAATATCTAGCGAACAACCTAGACCTACTACCTCAAGCTTTATACTCTTTACTAAAGATAACACCAGTAACACTGGATCTCTACTAGGATACTTTGCTAGAGTGCAGTTTAGAAACGGAAGTATAGAAGAGTCTGAAGTCTTTTCTATTGGTTCAGAGATATTTGAGAGTAGTAAATAACATGTAATAATAACACTATAAAAACTTAATTAAATGGTAGGACAACTATTAGGTGCTGGAATGGGCATCGCTGGCGGATTAATAGGAGCTGGTAAAAGAAAAGCAGATTTACGCGCTAAGCAAAAAGAGCACGATAGACGTAAAAGTCAATATGAACAATTAGATACTTCTAATGTGTATGCCAATATGGAAAACACAATGGAAGATCTTACTGTTAACCAACAACAAGCACAATTTCAAGCAGAGCAAGAACAACAGGGTTTATCTAACACAATGAATCAGATGCAGGGCGCTGCCGGGGGGTCAGGAATTGCAGCGTTAGCTCAATCTATGGCGGGTATGCAGTCCAAAAATCTACAAGGTTCATCTGCTCTTATCGGTAGTCAAGAATCAGGTAATCAAATGGCATCTGCCCAACAAGCAGGTAACTTACAATTATACAACGCAAAAGGGAAATTAATTTCTAGAGATGCCGAACAAGATAAAGTAGAAACTCTTTACGGACAAGCTCAAGGTGATTTAGCAAACGCTCAAGCAGCAGTAGACAAAGGTAAAGCCGATATAATGGGCGGTGTCGGAGGACTTCTTTCTGGCGGAATGAATGCGTTTACTAGTGGCGCTATTGGTGGAGGTACAGAGTTCGGTAAGACAATGCAAGAATTAGGAAGATTAGGTTAAACAATATAATATTATGAATAAAAACTTAGTAAAAGGTGCCATAGCATTAGGCACACCTACACAGCCTACCTGGAATGATTCTCTCGCGGCAGGTTATATGGAGGGTAATAAAATCTCGAAAATAGCTCAGCAATATGCAAGAGTTAAAAAAGATGCTATTAACCAAAAAGTAGCAGGGTATATAGATTCATTAGACACAAATGTTGATGTAACTGAACTTACTGAAGATCAGCAAAAAGCGGTTACTACATACTTAGTAGATCAAAGAAACGAATATGCTGTAGCTGCTAGTCAAATTGCTAAAATAGAAGATCCAAGTAGCCCTATGTATTCCGAACTTAGAGATAAGATAAACGGTATACAAATGTCTTTTAAAAATTTAGCAGGACAAGTTAACTCGTATAAGAAAGACAAGGCTAGTTATTTAAAGGATTTTGATAACAACCTAATATCTGACGGTAATGAATTAAGTACATTAAGCGAGTCAGCTAATTTATACACTAACGGGGCAAGTTTAGGCGTCGGGCAAGGTGGTGGATTAGTTTTTTGGAATGAAAATAAACAAACATATAACTCGTATAATCAAATGCCAAAGCCTTTTCTTAAAGATTTTGCGGCATCGGATGAATTATTAAAAATGAATTCCGACGTGTACAACTCAGGTCAAGCTTTAACAGGTGCTAGGAAGAATATGATGCGCCAAAAATTAAGTAATGTAATATCTAAAGGAGGTAGAAACAGTTTGCTTTCTATGGCCTCTGACGACTTCATAATAGAGGGTGGGTTAGGAATACAAGATCCAGAGTTATTTAAACCTGGTAATGATGACGCTTTGAAACAAGCTGTTATGGATAGTTACATGGATGTATTATCAGATAGTGCCGCTCAAGGAGCTAATGATAAAAGGCCAGCTAGCAGAAGAGGCAGTGGTGGTTACAGCGGTGCTTTAAAAGACGAAGTAAATGTTTCAGGTCCAGTTGCAAATAATGCTTTGGAGTTTTCAAAATTTGGAACCCCTGTTGCTGCTAATCAAAGAGAAAACAAAGCTAGCGAAATGGTAAATATAATTAATTCTATTGATCCAACCTCTAAACAAGCGTATGCTTCTAGAGGGGAATTTTATAACATGTGGACAAATGGATATGATCTAGATGATAACGAAGAAACAAGAGCTAAATTTTCAAAACAATACGGTCCTTCTCAAATATTCTCAATCAATCCTAAAGACATACCAGGGTCTAAACCCTTAGCTATAAATACAGATGATCCTTATCAACTGTACGAGTTTTACTTAAAAAATACAGGATTATCAACTAAAGCTAGGAATCATTACCTAACTAACTTTGATAAACAGAAAAAAGAATCTAATCCAAAACAAACTAAAACCAATAATAATCCTTCTACAGGGGGAGGGTCATTAGATAATATTTAATTAAATGGAAAAACTATATAACTCACTTTCTGAACAGGGGAAATACACTAAATCTTTCGAGGATTTTCAAACACAGTTTGGATCTAAGGAGGGTCAGGAGAAATTATACGGAGCATTAGAAAGCTCAGGGGATTACACTAAGTCTTTCGAAGACTTTAGCGGACAATTCTTTACAAGTGAGATAGCAAAGACAAACGACTCTGCAAGTGCGGATCCAGCTGTGGAGTCAAATCAAAAAGATACGGGATTCAAATCGGAAAACGGTTCTTCGGAATCATACTTTGATATAGGTTTAGGCTTAGTAGGTGCTCTATACGAGGGGTGGAATGAAGGTTTGACAAGAGCTGATTCCTTGCCGTCTGCTTTAACCGTGTACAATGAGGGGGCGGAAATGGATGATCAAGATTATGGTAATCTCGCAGCTGATACTAGAGCTCAAGAAAGAGTTGCCCCAGACGCAGATTATGTAAAATTTAAAGATAATTTTGACAAGTTATCAGAAGAGCATGGATACTGGTATGCTTTTGCAAAAGCCTCTGCTACTCCCGAAGGTATAAAACAACTAGCTAAAGCTCAAGCTTCGTCTACTGCTTTGCAATTAAAAACGGTGTTACCGGGATTTTTAGGAGGAGTTGACATGGACCTGGAGGACTCAGCAGTAATAGCAGCTACAACCGCAACCGGAGTAGGAGTTGGAGCCGGTTTAAATAAGTTAGGTGACAGACTAATCACAAAAGGTGGATGGAAAACTAAAGCCTTAGGTTTAGGTTTAAAAGCTATTGGTAAAGCAGGTGGGGGCTTTGGTGGGCTCATGGGCGGTACATCTAGAACAATGGAAAAAGGTTTTACTACAGTTGAACTTTTAAACGAGGAGGCTAATAATATATATGGTGACAAATTCGCAAACGGTACTGATGCGGAAAGAATAACCATGTATAAAAATATTGTAAATGACGAAAAATTATTTAGTGACATACAGAGCAGATCTATAGCTAGAGGTAACACAATCGGTTTTATTGATGGAGTTACTGGTATGGTAACAATGGGCGGCGGAAAATCTATCGCCAATATAGTTTCAGGTTCTAAATTATCAAAGCTAACAGGGCTTGCGGGAGTTACGGCTTCTGGCGTTATAGAAACGGCTGGTGGTGGTGTAAGTGAATTTTTAGGACAAAAGGCAGCAAAGCAAGAAATAGATCCTTTTGAAATAGGTATGGAAATGATGGGTGATAAAGTATTTACGTTTACCCAATTACCTGGAGTTCTTAAAACCCCTTCATATTCTCTTAACGGAGAAAAAATGAATGGTAGTAAATTTGCTGAAGCTTTAAAAATAATGGATGATGAGGCTTATGTAAAGGCTGATATTAAAATTAAGGATTCACCTGTTGCCAACGAAATAGTTAACAATAGAAGACAAAATATTGCAACCGACCAAAAAGTTGACAGTAGAATTAGCGAGGTTGAAGACCGGTCAAATGCTATAAAACTAACTCAGGAGTTAAATGTTTTAGGTAGAAATGCAGAAGGCAATAAAACTAAAATAGTACAAACAAAAGCAGCTCTTGAAGATATCTCCAAAAGGTATGCAAACTCTGAAGTTGATGCTTCGGTAGAGCAAAGAAAACAAGCAATTGCGGATGCTGTAAACAACGATTTTGAAGCTAACTTTAATAAAAACACAACAGCTGGATATCAAGATATAGGTGTTGACGCAATTATTGCAGAAACAGATAATGAGTATTTTCAAAAAATAGCAGAAGCTACTAATAGATCCGTAAACGAAGCCGCTATCGCAGCAAAAAACTCTAATGGAGTGTTTGCAGGTGGAGGTAAAGTTTTTATAAATAAAGCAAAAGCAAAAAGAAGCATAGACATAGCTACAGGAAACAAAGGGCAGATTACTATAGCAAGTCATGAAGTATTGCACCCTATATTTAATTCTCTTATTGGAGGTGTTAAAGCGCAAGGTACTTTCGTAAAAGACTTTAAGTCTAAAATGACAAGTCAGCAAAAAGCATATGTAAACAAAGAATTAAAAGCAAGAAATTACTCTAAAGCCGAAACAGCTACAGAGCTAATGAACGTTTTTTCAGATGGTATAATTAGCGGTGAGATAAATTACGATTTAACAACTTTTGATAAATTTAAAGGAGCTATAGTAAATGTATTTTCTAATTCTGATTTAGGTAATATATCTTTTGATAATGGACAAGACGTTTACAACTTTCTAAAAGAATATAACACTAGTGTTAAGACCGGTAAGTTAAGTGATGCGGCAATACAAGCAGTAAAGACTGCTGAAAAAAGCAAAGGAGTTAAAGTATCTGAAGCTAAAGCTATAGGTGGTAATCAGTTTTCTAAGTCAGTAGCGGAAGCGGAAGCGGCTTTGGATGCGGCAATGGATGCGGATCCTAATAATCCTAGCTATTTAGATAACATTGATAAAGCTGAAGTAGAATTAGACGCGGCTGAAGAAGCAGCTAAAAATCCGCAAAAAGCTACACCTGACGTTAAAAAAGAAGCTAAACCAAAACCTAAAGCAGTTAAACCTAAAGAACCAACAAGGACTACAGACTTAGGACCTAGAGACCCTTTATCTCAGAAGATAATGGACACCTATAATGTAGGCATGTATGGTATTGAAAGAACGGAATACAGAGCGAGTAAGCCTTTACCTGCTCCGTTAGAAAGAAAGTTAGTACCTATGTTTGAAGGGTATATTAATACCATTGTACAACAGAAGTTTAAACAATTTGCAACTGAAGCTTTAGAATTTCAAGATGCTTTATCCATACTAAGAGCTGAGGCGAGTAGTGCCATACGTACATATAATCCCGCTAAGAATAAAGATTTAGCTGGTTATGTAAAAAAGATAATACAAACTAGACAATCTTTAATGTTTAAAGATGCTAATGCTCAATTTGCTGCAAGTTTAGATGATGCTAAAGGGGTTACTGCTACAGAAGATACACAAAGTATAGACAGAAGCGGGACAGTTGAAAGAGGACAAGCTACTTTCGATGAGCTGGATATTGTTGACGATGTTTTAATTGAAGACATTAAACAAGATCTTGAAAAAGAAATAAGAGTTAGAGTGCAGAAAGGAACCTTATCTGAAATGATAAGTGTTAAAAAAGGTAGAGAGACTTACCTGGTTTCATGGCTTGAAAATTATGTAAATAAGCAATTGTTTAAGAAACTAAGTAAAAAGCTTGGAGCTATTGGCGGAGTATACCCTAATGCAGTCATTCCTGGGTCTTATATAGACTTTCTAAACGATCCAAAAACATTTGACATAATAACTAAAGCTTTGCCAATTAAAAGCATTAAGAAGAGCTACAACAAGTTGTTCCCTGTTGAGAGAGTTGGTAGAGAAGTTACAGCGGAAGGTAACCCTGTATTTAAAATTAGTAAGATTAAACCAAAAGAATTCTTAACCTATTTTGTTAAAGGTAATAAATCAACTGTACTGGAAAGACAAAAGCAATTGTTTAGAGAAATTCTTGAACCATTAGCTAAGCAGGTTGTTGCTGATTATGTTACACCTGAAAATTTATCTGAGCTTAAGTCTATTCAGGAATTAGCACCCGCGGAATCAGTGGATGTTGTTAACAATATGGTTTTAGAAGCTGGACTTAACAACCTAGAGTCACAAATTGACCGTTATAAAGGTGAGCAAAAAAGCTTTGATATTATTCAATTTAGTTTATCTAAAGATGAAAAAACTGAAATTGCTGATAGATTATTTCTTAATAATACTAGTAATTTAACAATGGCTGATCTTGTTTCTCAAATAATTGGGCAAACACTGAAGCCTCTTATAGCAGATAGAAAACAAGCGATAAACGATATTGAATATAAACTTGGACCTGAATTATATGCTAAGGTAGAAGAAACCATAATTGGGCCTCACTTAGATTCTTTATTAGCTCTAAAAACCAAAAAATCTTATCAAAGAGGTTTATTTGCTGAGCAATTATCTTGGGATGCTTTTAAAAAGGTTCCGGGTGTAAAGATGGTATCTAAAAGACCTTCAGGCAAATCAGGTAGTTCGGCCCCTGATATTGTAATAAAGTATAACAAGGAAACAATTATATTTGAAATAAAAAGTAATAGATCTGACAGGATAACAAGTGTAAACGTACATAACTATACTAATCCTGCTGCATATAAAACAACAAGGAATACTGGTGCTAAAAGCGAAAAAACTATATTTAACGAATTAAAAAATAGTAAAAACTTAAACAGTTTTATTGCCAAGGTAGATAAAATGATGGCTAAGTTTTATCCTGAGCAAAAGAAATATACGGATAAAAATGGAGCTATAGAATTAACTCCAGAGCAAATTGATAGATTAAATTTAACAAATAGCTTATACAAAGAAACTAGTACAGAAATAAAGGGATTAAATGAAAATTTAGTTGAAACTATATATAACAAAAAAGGAGCTAACTACATAGGATTTGCAGATATAGGAACTTTTTATGTTGGTGAAAATAAAAACAACTTAAAGGTACCAAAGTTTGAAGTAGATTTATATACAAGATCATGGTTATATAAAAGTGTATTAAAAGAGAATGGGAAACATTCATTTCCATTAAGAATGTTTACACAGATATCAACAGCTTCTGGTAAAAAATTAGCTGAATCAAGTAACAAATCAATTATTAATACGGAATCAATAAAAACTGTCTTACAGGCTTCAAAATCAACCCCTGACAGTCTTAATAATGAATTCAATGACATATTAGAGGGGGCTACAGGTTTTAAATCAAAATCAAAAGTGTCAGACGCTGCTTCTAAAATGTTAGGTAAAACAAAAGGTAGATTTGATTTCTTTATACCTCCATCTGCAGAAGACTTTGCGGGTTTAATGTATAAGTTAACAGGTAAAAGTAAAAAAGGAGAAGCTCAACAAGCTTGGTTTAAAAAAGAATTGTTTGATCCTTTTGCTGTAGCTATGCGTGATTTTGAAAGCTACAAAGAAAATGCTACTGCAATTGTAAACAGTTTAAAGAAAAGTCTTAAGAATATCCCTTCAGGATTAAAAGATACTAATGCAACTGGATTTACAAACGAAGTAGCGGCTAGGGTTATTATGTGGAGAAAAAACGGGTATGATATTCCTGGATTAGCTGAAAGCGAAGCAAGAGCGTTGGTAAAAGTTGTGCAGAATGACCAAGATCTTTTAGCTTTTGTAAAGCAAATGGATGCTGCTTTAGGTGGATATCCTCCGCCACAAAACGATTGGATAGCTGGTACAGTTACTACTGATGCTATCAACATGATAAACACCACTAAGCGTGGGGAATTCTTAAAAGACTGGCAAGCTAATGCTGATGTAATATTCTCTAAGGAGAACAAACAAAAGATGAGAGCTGGCTTAGGTGATAACTATATGGAAGCATTGGAAGATATGCTATACAGGATGGAGACTGGAAGAAATAGACCGTCTGGTAAAAACAAGCAGACAAATCAATTTATGAATTGGGTTAATGATTCAGTTGGTACTATAATGTTTTTCAACACTAGATCCGCTGTGCTTCAATTGCTATCAACTGTAAACTTTATAAACTGGGGAGATAACAATCCAGCTATGGCAGCTAAAGCTTTTGCTAACCAAGATTTATTCTGGAAAGATTTTACTAAATTATTTAACTCTGACTTTTTAAAGCAAAGAAGATCTGGACTTAAGAATGATGTAAATGCCGATGACATAGCAAATGCAGCTGCAACAGCGACAAACAAGACAAGAGCTGTTCTATCATCAATACTTAAAGCAGGTTTTTTACCTACACAAATGGCAGATAGTTTTGCTATTGCTTTAGGTGGAGCTTCATTTGTAAGGAACAGAACAAACACCTACATACAACAAGGTATGGATGCAAAGATGGCAGAAGAAAAAGCTTTCTTAGAATTCCAAGAGATAGCAGAAGAAACTCAGCAATCATCTAGACCTGATAGAGTATCTCAACAACAAGCAAGTCCATTAGGGCGTATCGTATTAGCTTTTGCAAATACACCTATGCAATACATGAGATTAACTAAAAAGGCTGTTTTAGATCTTAAGAATGGAAGAGGAGACCCAAAAACTAACATAACAAAGATACTTTACTATGCTTTTGTTCAAAATGTTATATTTTCAGGATTGCAAGCAGCTTTATTCGCCGCTGCATTTGAAGACGAAGACGAAGATGTTATAGATAACAAACAATTAAACGTTGCAAATTCAATGATGGATTCCGTGCTAAGAGGTACCGGAGTGTATGGAGCTATTGGTTCTACTTTGAAAAATATAGTTTTAGAAACATATAAGCAAAGCGGAAAAGACAGACCTGATTATGTTCAATCTGCTTTAAGGCTTCTAAGTATATCTCCTCCTGTAGATTCTAAAATGCGTAAAGTTATTGGTGTAGGTAGAGCGTTTAGTTATAAAAGCGTTAGAGAGAAAATGAAAGAACCTGGAATAGACAATCCTGCATTATATGCGTTTGGACAAACAGTATCTGCTATTTTCAACGTGCCCTTAGATAGAGCTATTAGGAAAGCAAGTAATGTTAATGCTGCTTTAAGTAACGATACTAAATATTGGCAAAAAGTTGCATTGCTATTAGGATGGAGTCAGTGGGATTTAGGATTAATTGAAACGTCTTCTAGCAAAAAGAAAAAGAAAAAAGGATTTGGGACTACAACTAACTGGAGTAAGCGAGGAAGCTGGAAGAAACGAGGAAGTTGGAAAAAATAAAAAGATATGAAACCAATAACAGCAGTAGTAAAAGAAAAAGGAGGAGCTACAACATATCCTTCTAACCAGGAAGTTACCTTGAATTCAGATGGTTCAGGAGGGCCTATATTTAAACGTTTTAAATCTCATAAGATGTATGGCGAAAAAGGTGAGGTAGAAGTAGCAGAAACTAACAAAGAACATTTCTCTTTAAAGAAAGAAGGCTACGGCCACGATTCTCCTGCTAAATGCTGGAAGACGCATAAGCGAGTGCCAGGTACTAAAAAAGGAGCTAAAGGTAGTTGTGAACCAAAAAAGAAATAATCATGACTGAAAATTTAAGAATATATATGATAAACGGATCTGCGCTAGGGCTTACTACTTTTGTACAAATAGAAGATTGGCTTAAGATAGTATTACTTGTTGTCACTATTGGTTACACTGTAACTAAATGGGCTAGAATAAAAAAAGAAGAGGATGAGTAAAAAACTTACTGACAACTTTAGTATGGATGAATTCGAGTGCAAATGCGGTTGTGTCATGCCTGAGTTTGTTAAAAAGAATGTACAAGAGTTAGCAGAAAATCTACAGGTTATAAGAGATGTATATGGTAAGATAGACTTAACTAATGCTTATCGCTGCAAAGAACATAATGCTGATGTTGGGGGGTCTGTTAATTCACAACATTTAAAAGGTAAAGCTGCTGATATTAAATCTAGCGACATAAAACCTAAAGATATGGCTGCTATTGTAGATGATCTAATGAAGTGTGAAAGCTTTGAATTAGGTGGTATAGGAATATACAATACTTTTACACATGTAGATATTCGAGGAGTAAGAGCTCGTTGGAGTAAAACATCAAAGAAATAAAAAAAAGGCCCTCAATTACGAGAGCCTTTTATTAATTTATATGTATAGCATAGTTATAACTTTTAGCCTTTAGCCATCACACGCTAAACAATCTTCATTCATTGCCGCTGCCGCAATATCTCCACGTAGAACGCTTTCAGTTCTGGTATAATATAAAGTTTTAACACCTTTTTTCCAAGCATCAAAATGAACCTTGTTCAACCACTTTGGTGTAGCAGTAGAAGGAAAAGCCAAGTTTAAACTAACAGACTGATCTATATACTGTTGCCTTAATCCAGCTTGACTAACTAATTCTAGTTGATTAATTTCCTTAAACGTTTTAAATACTTCCTTAGCAGGTATGTCGTGGCCCATAGTAATATTATCAAGCTCCACGATATCTTGGACGCTACCTCCGTCAGCCAATATTTTACTCCAGATTTTTTCATTGTTTAGCTTATGCTTTCTTAATAGTTTAACTAACGTAGGATTCTTTCTAATGAAAGTTCCATTTGCTCCTTGCTCTGTAAATACATTGGCAGCCCAGGGCTCTATTCCTGGCGAAACATTCCCACTAAGCTTACTATTACTAACAGTGGGAGCAACAGCACGCAGGTGAGTATTACGCATGCCAGTGCCGACACACCATAAAGGTTCGCCATACACTTCAGCAAGATTCCTGGAGGCTCTTTCACTTTCAATTTTAATCTGTGAAAATATTTTCCTAGTTTCAAACTGCGAAAGTAAACCCTCGAAAGGAATTCCCTTATCTTGTAAGTACGTGTGCCATCCAAGTACTCCCAATCCCAATGCTCTCCCTTTCTGTGCAGAGCGAATAGAATTTTCGAATCCTCTAAGACCTTTTGCTTTTTGAATAAATTCTTCCA
>Ga0209712_10001486_pt1 | contig 19925 bp, 17 predicted proteins | sample ArcOceMetagenome_FD_187443 | JGI IMG/M metagenome (GOLD analysis project Ga0209712, IMG submission 187443) | Marine eukaryotic phytoplankton communities from Arctic Ocean - Arctic Ocean - Greenland ARC118M Metagenome (SPAdes) (version 2) | ecosystem: Environmental > Aquatic > Marine > Oceanic...
CCAACAAACTCGACTTCGAATCAATACCGACACCTTTGTTTTCGGTTTTGGCTCAAATTGAGTCCGTAGTTGGTAAACGAGCTAGAGATAAAGGTTTGGCTTTTCATTTGGAATATGAATACCCGCTGCCAGCACAAATTAATACCGACCCAACACGTTTAAAACAAATTTTATTTAACCTAACTAATAATGCTATTAAGTTTACTGAGCAAGGTTATGTAGGTTTATCAGTAAGTCTAGTCGACAATCGGTTACAAATAAAAGTTAAAGACTCTGGTGAAGGTATTTCATCCCACCAGCAGGAAAAACTATTCCAACCTTTTACCCAAGCTGATAATTCAATCAACAGACGCTTTGGCGGTACTGGCTTAGGACTAAGTATTTCACGACGCCTTGCTAACGGCTTGGGCGGTGACATTAGCGTGTATAGTAAGCCAAGAAAGGGCTCAACTTTTATTTTAGATATCGATTTATGTGTGGTGCAAAACTCACCTTGGATTAAAAATGTAAGCGAAATATGGCAGTCGACACCAACCAAATCGGTCAAGCCCACAGCGCTGCCAAATTTTGTAGGAAATAAAGTTTTACTCGCAGACGACCATCCAAACAATCGAGAATTAATTTCCATATTATTAAAACGTATGAATATCACCGTCACCGAAGTAGAAAACGGTAAACAAGCGTTAGAGACGATCTTTTATCAAAAATTTGACTTAATTCTACTTGATATCCACATGCCACAAATGGATGGCACGGAGGCACTTAAGCAAATTAGAGCTGCAGGTAATTACACACCAGTAATCGCATTAACTGCTAATAACATGAAACATGAAATTGAACATTATATGCGTCTTGGATTTTCTGACTATTTAGCCAAGCCCATTTCTCGGCATCATTTTATTAGTAAACTGTCTCTTTATCTTAACAAACAAGGCGAGATAGATAGCCCACTTCACCATGGAGATATGTTGAGGTTGATAAAAGACTATCAACAAGACTTGCGTGGGCAAGTAGCCAATCTGCAACAGGCGCTAGAGCAACGTGATTTAACCATTATTAGCGAGATAGCTCATAGATTAAGAGGTTCGGCAGGCTCTTTTGGCTTTGATATTATTGGTCAAAAATTTGCAGATATTGAACACTGCGCCTTGCAAGATGACGAAATAGCAGTGACCTATGAGTTACCTAAAGCACTGGCGTTAACAAAACAGTGTATTGACTTGCCGGGTGTAGATATTGCACAAGGCATAGTTAAACATCACAATAGCGCCAAGCAGTTTTTAAAAGCTATCTTTGAGCTAGTTGAACATTCACAGCAAACACTTATAGACTTAACAGCTGCTTTAGACAACAGTGAAATTAACAGTGCTCTAGTTCATTTATATAAGTTTTTCCCTGCTAGCTATGATTGTGCATTAGTGCGGTCTGAGCCGGCGTTTAAAATATTAGAAGATATGATTAAACAAGGTAAACCGGAGCATAACCAATATTCCCCTCAACTGGATATTATTCGCGCTCATTTATCCGAACTAAATGAAGCATTACAACCAAGCTTAGTGAACGAAATCTAGTTGTTGTATGGGTTGTTTTTTTTGGATTATAAAAACGCGTTCCCTTAACCATTTATGTTGCAGTACTTGCTTTGTCTTTTAGTTTTCCCGGCATTAAATAGAAGAAAGTTTAAGGTGAAGTGCGGTTAATCTTAGGTCGCCTACGACTTGTGCAGTATGGCCATGAATGTGGTCATCAAAATTCGTATTATCGGCTAGCTTATCTTGCGCAATAAACACATCACCAGCGGCAAAGTCTCTGAAACTAGCATCCCGCAAACCAATACGTAAAATACCCGAACGAATAATGATAAGAGTGGGATCGCCAGCCACATGCCAATCGCTATAATAGCCAGGCTCACTTATTCTATGCCGGAAGTTTAACGCTTGCTGGCGTGGTGAGATAAACAAACCATTGTAGTCATCAAGAGAATACTGTTGGTCAATAAAGTAAGAGTGCTGTGTTTTCACATTGCATAATATTGGAACACTTAAGGTCTGTTGATGTTTCATATATAGTGATTTAGGTTTTTCAGTATTTAATGGAAAGATAAGTAATCTAAAAATTAGTTTATCCCAAATACATATTTAAGGAACAACCTTGTTGTTTACCGTTACTATTTAATTTGCTCTAACTAGTAAAGTTGAATAAAACGTCATACTGTACCCGCCACAATATATTTCGTTAGTAAGAGTCCAATTATGTTTTGTCGTTTTGCAAATAGTGCTTTGTTGTTGGTTATATTTAGTGGATTAAGTAATATTAGTTTTGCACAAAATCGAATTGATACTCAGCGACCTGACGCACCAAAACTAGCAGCTTACGGGCAATATGCTATAGGGGTAAAAACATTAAAAATCATTAATTCTCAGCAAATTGATATTACTAAAATTGACCCTGCTAAACCTCAACCAACAAACCCACCTAGATATGACCGCCCCTTGACTCTTGAAGTGTGGTACCCAGCTGCTGCAAACGGTAAAGGAAAAAAAACCTTAGACGTTTATCTACGTGATGCTAAGACAATAGTTGCTTTACATGGTCAGGCAGTGCGAGATGCAAAACCAGTAAAAGCATCACATCAATTCCCACTGGTTTTGGTTTCTCACGGTTATCCGGGCAATCGTTTTTTAATGTCACATTTAGCCGAAAATATTGCTTCAAAAGGTTATGTAGTAGTATCTATCGACCATACTGATTCGACTTATCGAACTCAAGCAGCCTTCAGTTCGACTTTGGTTAATCGACCACTCGACCAACTTTTTACACTTGATCAAATAGAGCTTATGTCTACGGACAGCTCTTCATTTTTATACGATTTAGTAAACACCAAAAATACTGCTTTGATTGGTTATTCTATGGGTGGATATGGTGCTGTGATTTCTGCAGGGGGAACCGTTACTCAACTAGCGGTAGATTTGCCATGGGGCGCGCCACACAAAACATTAGCAATACACCAAAACCTTAATGAAACACCTAAATCCCCTGATCCACGGTTTAAAGCAATTATCGCCTTTGCACCTTGGGGAATGAATCACAGCTTTTGGGACCAAACAACACTAAAAGGAGTAAACGTGCCCATGTTATTGGTAGCCGGTTCGGTTGATGATGTATCGGGCTATGAAAAAGGTGTACGTGCTATCTGGCAGGGCATAACAAATGTAGATCGAGCATTGTTAACGTTTGATAATGCCAACCATAGTGCAGGAGCTCCTATGCCTGCTCCTGAAGAGTCTTATGTCTATGATGAAACTCTTGGTTTCAATGTCAGCGAACATTATACAGACGCAGTATGGGACAGTGTTCGTATGAACAACATATCACAACACTTTGCTACTGCATGGTTAGAAAAGTACTTAAAAGGTAATGTCGATATGGACAATTACCTGAACCTAGAAGCCAATTCAAACGATGGAATTTGGAGCAAAGACGAAAAAGACCAACCAAAAGCCGATCACAGCCATTGGGTAGGCTTTAAAAACCGGACCGCCAAAGGCTTAAGATTTGAAAAGCTCGCCAAGGGTGAGTAAATTATCCATTGCCCCAAAAAACTGTATTTAGTGTGTTGCTTTATCGCCCCAAATTTCTTTTAAACGCTGATCACGGCCACAATTCCAACGATACAGATTGTATCTAACAGGATTGTTTTTGTAATAGTCTTGGTGATAACTTTCATTACCTTTTATGGGGTAAAAAATCGTAGTGTTCAATATTGGGGTCACTACTGTTTGATCAGGAAATTGCATTATTACTTTTTGCTTTGACGCTTCAGCCATTTTTCTTTCAGCTTGGTTACCAACAAAAACCGCACTTAGGTAACTAAATCCTTTATCACAAAATTGCCCTCTGTCATCAAAAGGGTCAATGTTGACCCAATAGTGGTCAAGTAAACCTTGAAAAGTGACTTTTTTAGGGTCATAAGTAATTTCAACAGCTTCATAATGCCCTGTATGATTGCCTCCATAAGTAGGGTTTTCTAGAGTACCGCCGGTAAATCCAGAAATAACATCAGTTACCCCATCAAGCTTTTCAAAATCAGATTCCATACACCAAAAACAGCCACCAGCAAATACTGCTTTATCTGCCACAGCACTTGATGTGCATAAAAACAAACTGATTAATAAAGGTAAAGCGAGTTTAAATTTCATAAATATCCTTAACTACTTGAATAATGACTAATACTTTAATTATAAATATTAAGACCAATATTAACTTTTAAACTTTCAAACATTTATCTTCTTTGACAAAAACCCAGCAATAGTTGTTCTAAGACAGGGTTTTAATCGCTTTATTTCAGATATTTATATTACATACTGAGTTTTTGATAAACCAAAACTGCATAATAAACTTACACCAGTTGCACCAATAACCTAAAGTCTCCAGCACCTTGATAACTGCGGACCATAATGAAGTAATCACCTGCTGAGTCAGGGGTGAACTGCAGTGTTTCATCTGCACTTGCAGTATAAGCACGCCAGTCATAACTATTTACTGTTGGCATTCTGTGTTTTTTAACATACAAATCAAAGTCGATACCGCCGGGTCCATCAAGGGTGACTTTTGTTTCAGCACTTAACCAGACTTTAAAACCTTTTTCGGCGCCGGTTCCATCAAGTTGACCTTCACTTTGTGCTGATAACTTAAGCATTTCTATACTGACGTCTTGATCTTCAGGTTTTGCCAGTTCGACTGCTTTTGCCGCATCTGCCCTACCATAACCATAAAAGGGGCTATGTCCGCTGCTATCATAATTTCCATTATCAATATCAATTTTGTCACAGGATTGGCGGATAAGGTTTTTTACCTGACTCCAAGTCAGCAATGAGTTAGTCGACAATATAAGTGCTGCAACACCAGCCACACCTGGACAAGCACTAGATGTACCTCCAAATGATTCAGTATAATGTCCTTGAACATCGCCAGGTGGAATCGCACTTGGGTTTAGCTCGCCAGGGTTATAACCTTGCTGTCCTTCTCTGTCTGTGGTCCAAATCCCTGGTGTAAAAGCTGAGGGGTGATTAAACGGTCTATGCCCAAAATCGCTACTTGGGAAACTACACCATACCGATTCTCCAAAATCACTGTAGATGCTTCTGGTATTTCTATCATTACAAGCAGCCACGGCAATGACTTTGTCGTAACTTGCATAACCATCATTTTCGACATTCTCATTGCCATTACCTGCAGCCCAAGTAATCACACAACCTTTGCCGCCTCGGCCAGTATTGATGGCATAGTCAATAGCTAAGCGGGTACTGTCAGGCAAACCAACAAAAGTATTGTGGGTGTTGTCATTGGCATTCCACCACTCACCATCTGCAGGTCCCCAACTGCAAGAAATAACATCAGCACCAAAATCTGCAGCCCATTCAAATGCATCAGCTTCAGCTTGTGAGCCTAAACCTGAACGTAGTCTGATAGGCATCAATTTAGCATTTGGTGCTACTCCAGATGCACCATGATTACCATTAGCACAAGCTACCCCAGCGCAAGCGGTGCCGTGATTGTCGCTATTAAATTTTGGATAAGGGTCATTATTGTTTAAAGTAGCATCTCGCGGCGCAACAATTTTTCCTAGGCTTAAAAATTCCTCATGCCTGACATCCACACCATCATCAATTATCGCAATGGTTATGTTTTCACCCATGCTGATTTGCCACGCTTGTTCAGCATTGACATGAGCATTAATAATATTGCCACCTAAATTGCTAGATTTTAAATGCCACTGCTTTGGTGCGGCTGCCTTTTGTTTCACTTGCTTTACTAACTCTGGGTGACATAGGTCCACATCTGTATGTTTCAGCAGAGTATTAGCGAGCTGAAATATATTCAAACCTGTGCCTTGTGGCGCGCCGACAAAATAAGCATTATTTGCATATCCAAGCTTTTTCTTAGCGCTCAGACCGTATTCACTAATCAACTGATTACAGGTCTTCGATTCTAGGCTATCGTTAAACTTCACAAACAGGTTTTCTGTGTACACCACAGGTTTGCCTTTGTTTTGTTCTCGCAATACACGTCCGGCAAAACGAATGTTTCTTTCCTGTTTAAGTGCACTTCTCGCTTCATCGCGAAGATGAGTTAAATCTTTTTGATTAGTACGGCATTGTAATACAGTCACATCCGCAGCCTCAATTTCGGCTATTGGTATGAGTTGGGATAGAAGTTTTTTTGTTGCTACGGAAGTAACTGCGTCTCTGATAGACTTATGTTTTTTGGTTCTTACAACTAACAAGTCTTCCGCCTCTTCAAGCTGATAACGACTACCTGCTTTACCGCCATATTGATAACTGTACATGGCTTTTCCTCCTTAAAGTACGGGTTATCCACCGGTTAATCAGAAACAATGATGTTATGAATACAAACTACAAATCTTTGCACCAATAATGGGTACCTAGTGGTTTTATGTCCCAATATTTGGGATAGCTTTTGGCTAATTTATTCAGAAACCAACATGTCAATAAGCCGAATCTATAAGCCTCGCCAATCATAATGTGCTTTACCTGAGTATAGTCGTTGATAATAAATAGAAGGGGTGAAATAGTATCGAATATAAATATGAAACAGCTAAAAACAAAAAACCCAGCGCTTGGCTGGGTTTCTTCAATTTATCGATACTAATTACTTGCGTAGTTTTCGGATCAACCTCAACTGTGCAATAGCTTCAGCTAGCTCAACGGCTGCTTCGGCGTATTCAAAATCGGCACTTGGATTAGCGATATGCTCTTCAGCGCGTTTTTTCGCATCGAGAGCCGCTTGTTCGTCTAGATCTTCTGCACGAATAGCGGTATCGGCCAATACAGTCACAGAACCTGGCTGTATCTCTAGCACGCCACCGTTGATGTAGATATTTTCTTCATCACCGTGTTGCTTAACCAGACGTACCATTCCAGGTATTAAAGTAGTTAATAAAGGTGCATGACCAGGATAAATACCTAGCTCACCTTCACTACCAGTAACCTGAATAGTTTCGACTAAACCAGAAAAAATACTGGTTTCGGCGCTTACTACATCTAAATGTACGGTCGTTGCCATAAAAACCTCCTAAATAGGATTCTTAAAACATGTTTCCAAGTCCATCTAGTTGGAATCGAGGTGGAAGGTCAATGTATCAGTATACATCAGCACTTCCGACAACTAGTCCGGACTAAATGGGTTAAAAACTACATGTTTTTAGCTTTTTCGCTTGCTTCTTCGATAGACCCAACCATGTAGAAAGCTTGCTCTGGCAGGTGATCAAATTCACCGTTCAAAATACCGCTAAAACCACTGATGGTGTCTTTCAAAGAAACATACTTACCAGGTGAACCAGTAAATACTTCTGCTACGAAGAAAGGTTGTGACAAGAAACGCTGAATTTTACGAGCTCGAGATACTGAAAGCCTATCTTCTTCAGAGAGTTCATCCATACCTAATATAGCGATGATATCTTTTAATTCTTTATAACGTTGCAATACTGATTGCACACCACGAGCTGTGTCGTAATGTTCTTGACCAATAACAAGTGGGTCAAGTTGACGTGAAGTAGAATCAAGTGGATCAACCGCTGGGTAAATACCCAAAGACGCGATATCACGTGACAATACAACGGTTGCATCTAAGTGAGCAAAAGTTGTTGCAGGTGATGGATCGGTCAAATCATCCGCAGGTACGTATACCGCTTGGATTGAGGTGATTGAACCTGTCTTAGTTGATGCAATACGTTCTTGGAGAACACCCATTTCTTCAGCTAGGGTAGGCTGATAACCTACTGCTGATGGCATACGACCTAGTAGTGCAGATACTTCTGTACCAGCTAGCGTATAACGGTAGATGTTATCTACGAAGAACAGTACATCACGACCTTCATCACGGAATTTTTCCGCCATGGTCAAACCTGTCAAGGCAACACGTAAACGGTTTCCAGGAGGCTCATTCATTTGGCCGTATACTAGCGACACTTTATCTAGTACGTTTGATTCGTTCATTTCGTGATAGAAATCGTTACCTTCACGAGTACGCTCGCCTACACCAGCAAATACTGAGTAGCCGCTGTGCTCGATAGCGATGTTACGAATGAGTTCCATCATGTTTACGGTTTTACCAACACCAGCACCACCGAACAATCCAACTTTACCACCTTTAGCGAACGGGCAAACTAAGTCAATAACTTTGATGCCTGTTTCAAGTAGTTCAACTGAACTTGATTGCTCTTCATAAGTAGGTGCTTCACGGTGAATAGACATACGCTCTTCTTCACCGATAGGACCTGCTTCGTCAATTGGGTTACCCAATACATCCATGATACGGCCCAATGTGGCTGTACCAACTGGGACCTGAATTGCTTCACCACTGTTTTCAACAGCTAGGCCACGACGTAAACCGTCGGTGGAACCCATTGCAATGGTACGGACTACGCCACCACCTAATTGCTGTTGTACTTCCAGGGTCAAACCTTGCAAATCACCTTCGGTAACTCGCAACGCGTCATATATTTTTGGAACCGAATCTTGTGGAAACTCAATATCCACTACGGCGCCAATTATTTGGACGACCTTACCTTGACTCATGTTAATTCCTCTTAAATTCTAAAACCATTGCCTAGACCGCTGCAGCGCCGCTTACAATCTCACTAATTTCTTGTGTGATTGCTGCTTGACGTGCTTTGTTATATATCAATTGCAAGTCATCGATGATGTCACCCGCGTTATCAGTAGCCGCTTTCATGGCTACCATACGAGCAGCTTGCTCAGAGGCGCCATTTTCAACTACGCCTTGATATACTTGAGACTCAATAAAACGAACCAGTAACATATCTAAGATAGGTTTTGGATCAGGTTCGTATATGTAGTCCCAACGGTGTTGTAATTCTTTTTCTTCAGATTTAGGCAAAGGCAACAATTGATCGATCTGCGGCTCTTGCGCCATGGTATTTACAAATTTATTAAATACCAAATACAAACGGTCTATTTTGCCATCATTAAATGCATCTAACATAATACGCACCAAACCAATGATTTCATTGATAGTTGGAGCATCACCTAGACCAGATTCAGCGGCTAAAACACTGCCACCAAAACGGTTAAAAAAGGCTACAGATTTAGCACCTAATGCAGCAAAGTCAACTTGAACATCTTGCTCTTGCCATTTTTTTGCGTCTTTCACTACCATCTTGAATTCGTTGGTGTTTAAACCACCACATAATCCACGGTCAGTTGAAATCACAATATAACCAACGCGTTTTATTTCGCGATCTTCCAAATAAGGATGGCGATATTCAAGGTTAGCGTTTGCTAGGTGACCGATGACATTTCGAATATTCTCAGCATATGGACGGCCTGAAGCCATACGGTGTTGCGCCTTTTTCATTTTAGACGCTGCAACCATTTCCATAGCACTGGTAATCTTCTGCGTATTTTTAATACTGCCGATCTTACCTTTTATCTCTTTACCGCTAGCCATAAACTCTATCTCCGATTATTCAACATATTGACCACCACCTCTTGTACTAAGAGGGTAGCGGCCTAATTGATTACCACGTTTGTGTTGCTTTAAATTTCTCTAAGGCTTCATTTAACGTCGCTTCAATTGTTTTGTCGAAGTTACCTGTAGTATTGATAGTGTTCATCAGCTCGCTATATTCACTGTTCATGAAAGAATGTAAAGACGCTTCAAAATCTAGAATTTTAGCTAGTTCAACGTCTTTTAAGTGTCCTTTCTCAACAGCAAACAATGAAACACCCATATCTGCAACCGAAAGCGGTGCGTACTGGTTTTGCTTCATTAATTCCATTACACGCTCACCATGCTCAAGTTGGGCACGAGTTGCGTCATCAAGGTCAGATGCGAACTGCGAAAACGCCGCTAATTCACGATACTGAGCTAGGGCTAAACGGATACCGCCACCTAACTTCTTGATGATTTTAGTTTGCGCAGCACCACCAACACGAGATACCGAAATACCGGCATTAACCGCAGGACGAATACCAGCGTTGAACAAGTCTGTCTCTAGGAAGATTTGGCCATCGGTAATCGAAATTACGTTAGTAGGTACAAAGGCTGATACGTCACCGGCTTGAGTTTCAATTATTGGCAATGCCGTAAGAGAACCTGTTTTTCCGGTTACTTCACCTTTAGTGAAACGTTCAACATATTTATCATTTACGCGTGCAGCACGTTCAAGAAGACGTGAGTGGAGATAGAAAACATCTCCAGGATACGCTTCACGACCTGGCGGACGACGTAACAGTAGTGATATTTGACGATATGCAACGGCTTGCTTAGACAAGTCATCATATACGATCAAAGCATCTTCACCGCGGTCACGGAAATACTCACCCATGGTACAACCAGAGTAAGGTGCCAAGTACTGTAATGCTGCAGATTCTGACGCAGAAGCGGCTACTACTATAGTGTGAGCCATAGCGCCGTGCTCTTCTAACTTACGTACTACGTTAGCGATAGTTGAAGCCTTTTGGCCAATCGCAACATAAATACATTTAACGCCAGAATCTTTTTGATTGATGATCGCATCAATCGCAAAGGCAGTTTTACCGGTTTGACGGTCACCGATAACCAATTCACGTTGTCCACGACCTACTGGAATCATGGCATCAACTGATTTATAACCAGTTTGAATAGGTTGGTCGACCGACTGACGTTCAATAACGCCCGGTGCAATTTTTTCTACAGGTTCATAACCATCTGCATCAATAGCGCCTTTGCCATCGATAGGTGCACCTAGAGTGTTTACTACACGACCGAGTAGATTACGACCTACTGGTACTTCTAGAATACGGCCAGATGATTTTACTTTTACGCCTTCTTGTAAGTCAGCGTAAGGACCCATAACTACCGCACCTACTGAGTCGCGCTCTAGGTTCAATGCGATAGCGTAACGACTACCTGGAAGCTCAATCATTTCACCTTGCATTACATCTGCAAGGCCATGAATACGAATAATACCGTCAGTTACACCAACAATAGTCCCTTCATTACGAGCTTCACTTACTACTTCGAACTTCTCAATACGTTGCTTGATTAGTTCTGCAATTTCAGTGGAATTCAGTTGCATGCTCTTTTCCCCGTTATGCTTGTAACGCGTCTGAAAGACGGTTTAATTTACTACGAAGTGAACCGTCAATAACTGTGTCGCCGGCTTTAATAAGTACACCGGCTATCAATTCAGGATCCACGCTACAATTTAGCTTAACTTTACGTGCAAGACGTGTTTCAAGAGACTTACTGATATCTGTTTGTTGTTTCTTAGTAAGTTTGACCGCTGAAGTAATATCAACGTCAATCTCTTTATCAAAATCAGACTTAAACTGATTAAACAAAATAGAAATATCTGGAAGCGCTTGTAAACGTCTATTTTCAGCCAAAACTTTCATAAAGTTTTGACCCTGTAGGTCGAGTTGTTCACCACACACGCCATTAAAAATCTCAGCGAGTTTTTCAACCGCTAACGAACCAGTTAATAGAGACTTAACTGTATCGTTTTGAGAAACTTCAGCAGCAAAAACTAACATTTCTTGCCATTGTGCGATGGTTTTGCTCTCGACCGCGAAATCGAACGCAGCTTTGGCGTAAGGGCGAGCGATAGTAGTCCATTCAGACATAGCTCATTCTCCCTTATAGTTCAGCGACAAGTTTTGCAACTATGTCACTTTGTGCCGCAGCATCTATCTCACGCTCTAAGATCTTTTCAGCACCGGCTACAGCCAAAGCAGCTACTTGTTTACGTAGCTCTTCTTTTGTGCGGTTTCTTTCTGCTTCGATCTCTGAGTGCCCTTGCGCAATAATTTTTTCACGCTCGGAATGACCACGTTGCGTTTCTTCGTCAACAATAGTTGAACCACGCTTTTTGGCCTGCTCGATAATATCTGCTGCCTGCGATTTGGCATCTTTAAGCTGAGCATCGACTTCTACTTGAGCAACTTCAAGAGCTTTTTCACCCTCTTCAGATGCAGCTAAGCCATCAGCTATTTTCTTTTGGCGATCTTCAATAGCACCAATGATCGGAGGCCATACATATTTCATGCAGAACATCACAAACACAGTAAATGCTATTAAATTACCAATTAGAGTGGCATTTGGTAACACGGCCGCTCCTCCTTAATAGTTCGTTAAAAGAAATGGATAACTACTATTGAGCACCAAGCACGAACAACATATAAAGAGCAATCGCAACACCGATCATCGCGATAGCATCGATAAGGCCCGCTACAATAAACATTTTAGTCTGTAGTTGGTTAGAAAGTTCTGGTTGACGAGCAGCAGATTCTAAAAATTTGCCACCTAACATACCAAAACCAATGGCCGTTCCAACTGCAGCCATACCAATAATAATTGCAACTGCGATGTATAAGTCACCTAAGTTTTCCATAGATTTTCACCTTTGTGTTTAAGTTAAAGTTAAAGTTAAAATTAAAAAATAAAACGTATAAAATTGTATTTAGGCTTCCAGCCTCAAGCCCGTAGGCCAGCATCTGCTGTTTTAATTCTCATCATAATAATCAGTGTTTTTCGCTCGCCATACTCAAGTAAACAATGGTTAACATCATAAAAATGAAGGCTTGAAGCGGTATAATTAATAAATGGAACGCAGCCCATATGAAGTGAACTGGTAATTGCCATAACCCCATAGTGCCTGCTATCAAAATGAAGATAAGTTCACCAGCGTACAAATTTCCGAATAAACGCAAAGCTAATGACAATGGCTTAGCCACAAGTCCTACAACTTCAAGAATAAAGTTAAACGGGTATAGCCAAGGCGTGTTGAATGGCTGGGCGTACAACTCTTTCATAAAGCCGCCTAAACCTTTGATTTTTATTGAGTAATATATCATTAAGACAAATACTCCAATAGACAAGGCAAAAGTCATACTGGTATCTGTTGTAGGAACAGACTTGATATAAACATCATGTGGGTTAACACCCATCAAAATACCTATATTTTGTGCAATGTAAGGGATCAAATCAATTGGAATTAAATCCATCAAATTCATCAACAATACCCAAACAAAAATAGTTAATGCTAAAGGAGCTATCAAAGGGCTAGTGCCATGATAATTACTTTTAACCGTACTATCCACAAACTCAACGACTATCTCAACACAAGCTTGCCATTTTCCGGGCACACCTGATGTTGCTTTTTTTGCCGCCGAGCGAAAACTAAGAATAAACACTAAACCCAACACTATTGACCAAGCTAAAGTGTCTACATGAAGAGTCCAAAAACCTTCACCCACAGAAGCATTAGTTAAGTGATGCTGAATATAAGCACTGACGCTTTGTTCGCCGCCTGTATCTGCCATTTTTCCATCCACAATTATAAAGTTAAAAATCGGTATTCAGTCGCGTTACCAAACAATTTATCGATCAACACGACTTAAAAAAATAATAATGGGCCATTGCGCCATTAAGGTTACGAAGTAGCTAACTAACAGCGGTAAGGGTTGTAAATTTTGCCATTTATAGACCATCACAAACATTACAATCGTAATAATAAATTTAAGCTTGCTTCCTTTGTTAAAACTCCGCACTACTAGCTGATTTTGGCTAGCACCGGCAAATCTAAACGCTAAGAAGGCAAAAACAGCCCCTGTTACCAAACATATCACACCACCATAAAGTGCTGATATCCCTGAATATTTACCTAAAAAAATAGTAAATAACAAGGTAAAAAGAGTCACAATTAAGGCTTGGTAAAAAAGTACCTTTCTAGCCAATTGTCGGCCTTCTTGGGTCAAGCTAGTTGCCAATTGAATCCTCTATGCGTTTAAACCCCAACAAAAAGCGCCAAAAGTATACTTTAATGGCGCTGATTTACAACACTTTACTCTAGTTTGGTGCACAAAAGCACTAATATGGACAATCCCACAAAGCCTTTGTTTTTGTAGGGATTAAGGATTTATGATGTTTTAGATTTTGGCTCGTTGCACTAACTTCAAGATACTTTACAAAAATTATAGAATTGGAAGTCATTATGCTTAAAATTTTGTTAAAAATTTATAGTTTAATCTACTTAATGTGGCCTAGAATACCATCGAGTTGGTCAAGGCTAGAAAAGTTAATCACTAACTTCCCCTTACCTTTAGCGTTGTGAGCAATACTGACTGGTGCACCGAGGTTTTCGGATAATTCTGTTTGTAGCCTTTGTACGTCAGGATCTTCTTTAACTTTTGATTTTTCTTTTGCAGGCTCTAATAACCGGCGTACTAAGTTTTCAGTGTCTCGTACAGTTAGCCCTTTTCCTGAAACAATTTGTGCGGCTTCGTTTTGGGCATCACCTTCAAGGGCTAATAAGGCTCTTGCATGACCCATTTCAATATCACCATGCTCAAGCAGTAACTTCACATCGTCGTTTAGATTATTTAAGCGTAACAAGTTAGTCACTGTGGTTCTGGGTTTACCTACAGCCGTTGCCACTTCTTGATGGGTGAGTTCAAATTCGGTCATCAGGCGGTCAAGGGCTTGTGCTTCTTCCATAGCGTTAAGATCTTCACGTTGAATATTCTCAATCAAAGCAATAGCTACTGCTGACTCATCAGGGACATCTTTAATTAAGCAGGGGATGACATCTAGTTGTGCAATTTGCGCAGCACGCCAACGTCTCTCACCAGCAATAATTTCATATCGTTCTTCGGAAATTTGACGTACTACTATGGGCTGTATAATTCCTTGTGAACGAATAGATGAGGCTAGGTCTTCGAGAGCTTCGGATGACATGTCTTTGCGTGGTTGATATTTACCTGGCTGCAAAAATTCTACAGGGATTTTTTGTAATTCACCTTGTTTTTCAGGTAACTCTGAGCCGCTGCTTTTGCCTGCTTGACTGGTTGCTAATAAGGCGTCTAGCCCTCTACCCAAACCTCTTTTTTTCGCCGACATGTCGTCCTCTGTATATTTCATTCTATTTTGTTATTTACACTAACTTTATTTAGCTGTTCTGCTGGCTTTTCCACGTCTTAATATTTCACCCGCTAAAGCTAAATAAGCTTTAGCACCTGTAGATGACTTATCATAATACATCGCTGGTGAACCAAAACTAGGCGCCTCTGCCAATCGTACATTTCTGGGAATAACAGTTCTGTAAACTTGATCGCCAAAATGTCGTTTAAGTTGTTCGGATACATCATTAGCAAGTCTATTTCGTGGATCGTACATAGTCCGCAGAACACCTTCAATTTTTAATCTTGGATTAACCACAGACGCTAGTTTTTTTATAGTGTCCATCAAAGCAGTGAGACCTTCGAGTGCATAATATTCACACTGCATAGGCACTAATACCGAATCAGCTGCTGCCATAGCATTCACTGTTAATTGATTTAACGAAGGTGGGCAATCAATAAAAATATAATCGTAGTAGTTTTTAACCGGTGCTAACGCATTACGGAGTCGAACTTCACGAGCAAATACTTCCATTAATTTAATTTCAGCAGCGGTAATATCACTATTACCAGCGATAAGATGATATTTACCCGAGGTTTCTTTAATTATCACTTCTTCAATGGGTTTTTCTTCAATCAATAATTCATAACAAGTGTTGTCTACGTTGTACTTGTCTACTCCACTGCCCATGGTCGCATTGCCTTGGGGGTCAAGATCAATCAATAAAACTTTACGTTTTGTGGCCGCCATTGACGCCGCTACATTGACAGCAGTTGTGGTTTTGCCCACTCCACCTTTTTGATTAGCAATTGCAATGATTTTGCCCAAAATAATCGTCCACTTTTTATTGAGAAAGCTTGAATAGAAAAGACATTTAATTGTCTAAATGTCGTGGGAATAGCTTCTAGCCATCTGATTGTTTTTTAATTTTGACAATATGACGTTCGCCTTCAAGGCCCGGTACGTCTAGTTTAATTGTTTCTTGTAAAGTAAAACCTAAAGGTAACAGATCAAGTTCATCTGTGGGAAGTTGACCCTTCAATGCAAGAAAAACACCGTGAGAATCTACCAGATGTTGGCACCAGTGCAACATATCTTTTAATGAAGCAAAGGCTCTGCTCAATACTCCATCAATTTTCACGTTCGGTATAAAATCTTCAACACGTGATTGCACAGGTTGGATATTGTCTATTTTTAATTCATAGGCTACTTGTTTCATAAAACGCACCCGTTTGCCTAAACTATCTAGCAAAATAAATTGCTTATCGGGGCACATAATTGCCAGTGGGATTCCCGGTAATCCTGGACCCGTGCCAACATCAATATAGTGAATTTTATCTAAAAACGGTGCAACTACAATAGAATCAACTATATGTTTAATCACCATTTGCTGAGGATCTCGCACTGACGTTAAGTTATAAGCTTTATTCCATTTATGCATCATCAGCACAAAACGAATAAGTTGTTGTTGCTGCTCTTCAGTAACAACTAACTCACAATTTTTCAGACTACTTTTTAAGACAATTAATAAGTCGTTTTCTAAGGTTTGTTGATCATTCATTAGGCAGAAATTTTCTTTTGGTCTTTGCTAGTACCGATTAATAAACCATGTTTTTTAAGATATACCAATAACAGAGACACAGCTGCAGGTGTGATGCCTGATATTCTGCCCGCTTTCCCTATAGTTTCAGGACGGGTATCGGTTAATTTTGAAACTACTTCGTTGCTCAACCCAGAAATCTGGCTGAAATCAAAGTCTATTGGAATTAAAGTATTTTCATTGCGTAATGTTTTCGCAATTTCATCTTTTTGACGCTCAATATATCCGGCATACTTAATTTGGATTTCAACTTGTTCCGCAGCTTGTTTATTCTCAAGTTCTGGCCCAAAAGCTTCTATTTGCATCAATGTTTCATAAGTCATTTCTGGACGACGAATCAAATCTTCTAAAGTATTTTCTTTGGTGACTGGATTTTTTAACAAAACGTTCAATGCTTCGGTCGACTCATGCGACGGATAAACCCAGGTTGATTTAAGCCGTTGTCTTTCCAGCTCAATAGCTTCTAATTTTTGGTTAAAAGTTTTCCATCTCTGTTCGTCAACTAAACCAATTTCATGACCTTTTGCAGTCAAGCGAATATCCGCATTATCTTCACGTAACAATAAACGGTACTCAGCTCGGCTGGTAAACATCCGGTAAGGTTCTTTGGTGCCCATAGTCGATAAATCGTCAATTAAAACGCCCATGTAGGCTTCATCGCGTCGTAATATAAACTGGTCTTTTTGTTGAACTTGCAAAGCTGCATTTGCTCCCGCTATCAACCCTTGCGCACCCGCTTCTTCATAACCAGTGGTACCGTTAATTTGACCAGCAAAAAACAAACCACTAATAAATTTAGTTTCTAAAGTTTGCTTAAGATCGCGAGGATCGAAAAAGTCGTATTCGATTGCATAACCTGGGCGCACAATATGCGCATTTTCAAAACCAATTATTGAACGAACAAAGTTCATTTGTACATCAAATGGTAAACTAGTGGATATGCCGTTTGGATACACTTCTATGCTGTTTAATCCTTCTGGTTCAACAAAAATTTGATGTGAATTTTTATCTGCAAAACGATGGATTTTATCTTCAATAGATGGGCAATACCTTGGTCCAATACCTTCTATAACACCTGTGTACATAGGTGATCTGTCTAATCCACCCCTAATTATTTCGTGTGTTTTTTCATTAGTGTGTGTGATGTAACAAGGTATTTGTTGAGGATGATCGCTAGCTTTACCCATATATGAAAATACAGGAACAGGGGTGTCGCCATGTTGTTTTTGCATGACATCAAAATTAAGGGTGCGTGCATCTAGTCTGGCCGGGGTACCGGTTTTTAAACGATCAACTCTAAAAGGTAATGCACGAAGTCTGTCAGCTAATGCGATCGAAGGAGGATCACCAGCACGGCCTCCTTTATAATTTTCCATACCAATATGTATGGTACCACCTAAAAATGTGCCTACGGTGATTACAACAGTCTTAGCATGGAACTTAAGACCCATTTGTGTCACTACGCCTACAACGCGATCCTGTTCCACCACGAGATCATCGCAAGATTGTTGAAATAAGGTCAGGTTTTCTTGGTTTTCAATAAGTTTACGAATTTCATTGCGATATAGAGACCTGTCTGCCTGAGCGCGTGTTGCACGAACAGCCGGCCCTTTACTTGAATTTAAGGTTCTAAATTGAATACCGGCTTTGTCAGTAGCCATTGCCATAGCTCCGCCTAAAGCGTCTATTTCTTTGACTAGATGACCTTTACCAATTCCGCCAATAGCTGGGTTACAAGACATTTGTCCAAGGGTTTCAATATTGTGTGTTAGCAAAAGAGTATTTGCACCCATGCGAGCAGATGCTAATGCAGCTTCTGTTCCTGCGTGGCCACCACCGACAACGATGACATCAAATTGTTGCTGATAAAACATGTTTTTCCTCTAAAGCTTAATGATCAATATCTCCCATTTAAAATGGGTCGCATATTCTATATGGATTTGAACGTAAGTAAAATGCTTAAAAACTATTCAATTACTGTTTTTTGATCCCTTAATATTTATAAGATCTTTTAGATATTTGTTTATTATTACTATTATTAAGCAACCACTTTTCTGTGTGTAAGTCATTATTATTTATTTATATCAATGGTTTACAAGCAAGTAAAGTATGTGAATAATGTTTGATCAAACTGGTATAAGGTGGGTATAAGTAGCTGTTTTATCCACAGGGGTGTTTAGTTGAAATTGTATTCAGTGGATATAAAGTAGTTTTACATGAGTTATACATAAAACTGTCCACAACGATTAACATCTTTTGATCTAACTGTGTGTAACTTGTGATCAAAAATTAGCATTTATACAGTTAGATCATGATTTATAAAGGAAAGATCAAAATATACATCCTGATCCTTTTATGTGGGCTCTAAAACTGCAAATGTTATTTGCATATAAATATTTCTTTATATAAAAATATTTTCTGATTAAAAATTTGATCAAATACTCGTATTTTGATGTTTAGCAATACAAATTAGTGAAGGTATAGTTGTCTATTGCAAACAAATTTTTACACAGCTAGCATACCGAAATAGGTGTGCTAAATAGTTCGTTTATGCCAATTTAAGGTTATTAAAGTTGTTTGATTTTGATACTTCCACCGCTGGTTTTTAAAGTTAATTTTGGACCACCACCGTTTATTGTTCCCCTAACAGACATTTTATTCACTTTTCCGTCTATATTAAATTCACTTTTTACCCTTCCACCACTGGTTGATGCATTAATATCTACTTGAATATCAGGCACCAGATAAGCAGTAATTGAACCTCCAGAGGTGGTGAGTTTGGCATCTTCTGTTAGTTGTTTATCTATTGTTATTTTAATGCTCCCACCTGATGTATGTGCATCAAGATTACCGGTAACTGTCTCTGTTTTAATTGAACCACCAGAGGTGTGTAATTTCACGTCGCCAGAAATATTACCGACATTAATAGAGCCACCAGATGTGCTAGCATTAAGCTCACCGATTAAATCTTCAATGGATAATGAGCCCCCTGAGGTATTTAATTCAACGTTGTAGTTTTCTGGGATAAGAAGATTAAATTCTACTTTTAGGTTTCTTACCCAATTCTGTTTTTTCTCAATCTCACCAAATATGCTTAGGTTGCCATTTGATAGTTTATGGCGATAAGAAAACTCATCACCTTCTCGATGTTCAATTTTTACCTGCAACTTTATTGTTGCATCATCATGGGTTTCTATTTTGATCGAGCCTGCGTCCGTTCTAACGGTTAATTGACCGCCCAAATTAACGTCGAAAGATTCGGTGAAGGTTTCAGCAAAAAGGGATGTTGAATAGAACAGTATGAGGTAAACCAATACTGCGTTTAAATAAGTGGTTAATTTAATGGTGCTTTTCATTTTAAATATCCTTGGTAATTACCCAATGGGTCAACAAGGGGTAA
>Ga0209712_10001487_pt1 | contig 19922 bp, 22 predicted proteins | sample ArcOceMetagenome_FD_187443 | JGI IMG/M metagenome (GOLD analysis project Ga0209712, IMG submission 187443) | Marine eukaryotic phytoplankton communities from Arctic Ocean - Arctic Ocean - Greenland ARC118M Metagenome (SPAdes) (version 2) | ecosystem: Environmental > Aquatic > Marine > Oceanic...
TTTTCGTTGTGGCAACTCAAAATCCGATTGAACAAGAAGGAACGTACAAATTACCGGAAGCTCAGCTAGATCGTTTTATGTTCAAAATCAACTTAGAATATCCTACTTTTGAAGAAGAAAAGGAAATCTTGATGCGTTTCAAGAATGATTTTTCGATGAGAAAAAGAGAAGAGGTGAAAGCTGTTTTTTCTGCAACAGAAATTCGAGAATGTCGTGCTATTGTGGAAGGTGTTTTTATCAAGGATGAATTATTACATTATATCGCAGCGATTGTGAATAACACTCGTAATAATGGTGATTTATTCTTAGGAGCGTCGCCTCGTGCGTCATTGGCAATGATGAAAACGTCGAAAGCTATCGCAGCTATGAATGGACGAGATTTTGTTACACCAGATGATATTCGTGCGGTCGCTTACCCTGTTTTGAATCATAGAATTATCCTTACGCCAGAGCGTGAAATGGAAGGTTATACGACGAAAGATTTGGTGGAGGATATAATTAAGAAGATTGAAGTGCCGAGGTAAGTTTCATGGTTTCATTGTTGTCGCCTTCGGCTTATTGTTTCATTGTTTTTATCTGAAAATAATATGAATTTTGATTTAGAGGAAGAGTTACAAAAGTTAATTGATAATGATAAATTGAGTGAAGCAGTTCAACTCGCAGAAAATGAATTGAGCAAATATAAAGGAACGGATTTTCCAAAAATCATCGGTAAGAATTTACTAAATCAAGTTGAAGAATTTGAAAAATATTTAGATTCTGTTTTCCGAAAAATGAAAATGAGAAGTTCTATAAAGAACTTCTTTAAGATACAAGAAAAATTTTCTACAAAAGCAATTTATGCAACAATAAATGGCTTTTCTATAAACTATGATTTATGGTTTGTTGATTTTTTTAAATTTGATTTTATTGGAGCGTTAGATGATTTAGATTGGTTGGCAGATGGTCAAGAATTATCAATAAATCCATTTGTCTTAAAGGAATTTAAAGATATACAACAAATTTATAAGGTACATCATGAGAATAAAATGTATGAATATGATGAACATGAAGAAGCCGCAGATATTTGTGATTATGTTGTAATTCTAAGATTTTATGAACTATTTATTGAAGTAGTAAACAAAGGAAAACTAAAAAATAAAGAATGGGCAAAATTGTCAGTTTGGATGGGAAGTCATGATTGTGAATTGACTTACAGGATAAATTAATAAGATTAAAGTTCTGAGATAAAATGATATATAAACAGGAAGATATTAAGAAGCAACAGATACAAGATTATAATTTCTTAGTTGGAATGTATGAAGATGATTATTTTCCTAATCATATAGTTGATATGGGAAAAAATCTCCTAATAAAATTGTGTTTGGATATTGAAAAACAGCAACCCAAAACATTGGATACATTATACAACCTGACGCATGAAACGACAGAACGGTTTAATGATTTGGAAGCTATATTTTATGAAAATGACAGCGAAATAGAAACCATGGCAAGAGAATGTATTGCCGAAGATTTTGAGAAAATTGCTTTGAATTATGGTTTTAAAGACGCCGATATAGAAGAACTTATTGAGCCGAGAGAATGGTAAACAAAATCAAATGAAATTAATCAAGAATTTATATTTAACAAACTTATTTTTCTACATCTTCGGTGCAGTAATCGCAGTATTTGTAGCCAGTTTTGTCCTGCCATTTTTGTTTTCAATTGGTCAGGCTTTATTGGTGATTAGCTTGGCGGTTTTTGTGGTGGATTTGATGTTGATATTTCATCCGCAAGCATCGGTGAAATGTGAGCGTATTTTGCCGAAGGTATTTTCATTGAATGATGAAAATAAAATTCGGATTACCTTATATAATGCTTATTCGTTGCCGCTGAATTTGACGATAATTGATGAAATTCCGGATCAATTTGAAAGAAGAGATTTTATTGAAAAATTACAATTAGAACCTTATGAAGAAAAGGAAATTACTTATAAATTGACCCCAAAATCTCGTGGTGAATATGTTTTTAATGCGGTAAATATCTTTATGAGTTCTTCTTTTGGATTGGTAGAACGTCGAGATAGAAAGGAATTGAAAGCAGCTTTACCCGTTTATCCGTCGATTATTCAGATGAAAAATTTTGAATTAAGAGCTTTTTCTCGAACGTCGAATTTGCAAGGTGTAAAGCGATTGAGAAGATTGGGGCATAGTTATGAATTTGAGCAAATCAAAAATTATGTTCGTGGCGATGATTACCGAAGTGTGAATTGGAAGGCAACGAGCCGACAAGGAAAACTGATGGTGAATCAGTATGAGGACGAAAAAGCACAACAGGTTTATACATTTATCGACAAAAGTCGGGTGATGAAGATGCCGTTTAATGGTTTGAGTTTGTTGGATTATGCGATAAATACGAGCTTGGTTATTTCTAATGTAGCTTTAAAAAAGTACGATAGAGCCGGATTGATGACGTTTTCGGATAAGATAGGAACGGTCGTGAAAGCAGACAGAAGTGCTTCACAAATCAATAAGATTTTGCAATCACTTTATCGAGAACAAGAGCGACCTTTGGAGGCGAATTACGAATTATTATATCAAGCATCGAGGCGAGTTGTAAAAGGTAGGAGTTTGATATTCTTGTTTACCAATTTTGAAAGTTTATTCGCAGCAGAACGGGTTTTACCGATTTTGAGGCGTATCAATAACTTACATTTATTGGTTGTTGTTTTCTTTGAGAATACGGAAATTATGGAATATTCAGAAAAAGAAGTGAATGATGTCGAAGGAATTTATTTCCAAACAATTGCTCAAAAATTCGTTTCCGAAAAACAACAAATCGTCCAAAAATTGCGTCAATACGGAATTCAAGCAATTTTAACCTCGCCTAATGAATTGTCAATTAATACGATTAATAAGTATTTGGAATTGAAATCAAGGGGATTAATTTAGAAAAAACTATGAATTATTAATCCTGAAATGGTTGAATAATCAGCGGGTCTATCATAGAAATAAAGAAAGCCTAAAAATTCACAATGAATTTTTAGGCTTTCTTTATTTCGAGCTGAAGTATGTCAGCCGACGAAGCAAGCTTGATATTACTTGACTTCTTGTTCTTCTAAATACTCTGAAATAATTTCATTCACAATATCTTTCACGTACGCTTTTTTTAAGCGAGCCAATTTTTTTAATTTATCAATTTTTGCTTCATCAAAAACAAAGGTAACTCGTTTCGTACTTTGCGGAACCGAAACTTCTACTTTTGAGGTTTCGACCGTTTCCCGAATCAACGCATCTAAGCCGAACATTGGTTTTTTGCGTTTTGAAACTGTTTTTTTCTTCGTTTTAATTCTTTCAACCTGCTCCTGTACCCCTTCCTCAATCGCCTCCTGTAGCAGATTGTCCAAATTAGACATAAAGCTCTTAGTCGTCTTCTTTGAAGCCACTTTTTTTATTTTTTTCTGTGTCGTTTTTTTTGTTTCTGCTTTTGAAGTTCCCTCCATCGCACTATCAAACAAATCTCCTAAACCCGATTTAAAATTTTTTTTTGCCATATAGTAAAATGAATAATGAATTATAAACGATGAACTATTAAACGATAATACATTAAAGTTTATATCATAAAATTCACAATTTTGTATTAATAAAATAGATGGAATCAGAAAACAGCGTAGTTGATAAATTTCATGTTCATATTGTGCCTAATTTCTAATTCCACAACTTATCCCAAGGATTCAAAATTTTTCATTCCTAATTAATAAATTAACGATGAGCTAACCAATTAATTATCCGCTTCATAAAAGGCTTCGTTGCTAACTTCAATAACCACGGAAAACGCAAAATAATTCGTTGCAATTTGGCTTGATTTGCCAATTGCTTTCCAATCGTTCGCTCTATTTCCATATCATATTGATACGTAAAATCTTTGTTGAAAGATTGTGAATAAAAGGCTTTTTTAATGAAATCTGCAGCAATTTTTCCACTCCAAACTCCAGTCCCAATTCCGTGACCGCCAACCGGTTCCACTAAACTTGCAGCATCACCGATTAATAAAAAGCCTTCGCCACTCATTGGAATTTTTCGACTTCCACCAAGCGGGATTCCAAAACCTTTCACTTTATCTAACCTTTCCGCTTTCTGAAAACGTTCCTTCAAATTAGAGGAATTTTGAATAATATCCTCAAATAATTCCCTTAAATTCAATTTTTTATCTGCAATAGTTTGCGAAAGCAGACCAAAACCGACATTATAAATATTATTACCAACGGGAAAAATCCAAAAATAACTATCAGAATATTCCTTAATAAAATAAATTTCATTGATATTCTCATTCAAGCCTTCGATGTTTTTATAGTAAGCTCGAACTGCTCCCGAATGATTTCTTCGATCTATTTTAATTTTCGCTATTCGCTTCGAAATTGGACAATTTGCACCACCTGCACCAACTAAAAACTTAGATTTAAAAACATTTTCATTCGTTTCTATCGTCCAAATTCCGTTTTCATAGTCCGCATTTTTGAAAGTATTATTTTCAAAAACAACTGTATTCGTGTCCGTTTTCACCCAGTCGAATAATTGATTATCAAAAACGATACGTTTGCAATTAAAAGCTTTCGTCGTCCACTCGATTGTAAAATCCTGATTATTTGATACAACCAACCGGTTGTACCGAATCATACTTTTATCCGAAATTTCGTATAATTGATGAAGGTATTTTTCATCAATTTCCTTTAGCGTTCGATACGCTTCATACGGAATGGCATCGCCACAGATTTTATCTCTCGGAAATGATGATTTATCCAACAAAGCAACTCGTAAACCACTGTCTTTCAATGCTAAAGCTAGTGTACAACCTGCAGGGCCAGCACCTACAATTACGACGTCAAATAGATTCATTTAAATAGAATGAAGCCTAATAAATTGATAATTAGGATAATATAAAATTATTTATTTTTTCTGAATTCTAATTTTCAACTCTTTCAATAATTTCTTTTGATAAAGCCAGATAATCTTTTGCCCCACTACTTTTTTGATTATATTCAAAAATATCTTGACGAGCAGCAGGAGCTTCCGCTAAAGCAACATTATCTCGAATCATCGTGTCAAAAACCCTATCACCAAAATATTTACGAATGGTATCGACAACGTCTCGATTCAAGACCTTACGATTATCATACATTGTGGCAACTACACCGATAATATCCAACTTTTTATTCAATCTAAAACGAACCTTATCCACGACTTGTTTAATTTTAGTTAAACCTTGTAGAGCCAGAAATTCGGTTTGCAATGGAATAATAACATGATTACTGGATGTCAACGCATTTAAGGTCAATAGACCTAACGATGGCGGACAATCAATTAAGATATAATCATATTCTGTTTGAAGTGGCTCGAATAATTCTCGAAGAATGAATTCTCGACCTGCTTCATTGATTAATTCCATCTCGGCACCTGATAAATCTAAAGTTGATGGGATAACATCAAAATTTTCTCTTATAGAATAAGGTGCTAATTCACCTTCTCCTCGCAAGGCTTCGTAAATCGTTATTTTCTGACGAGGAACGCCTAATGATAACGTCAAATTTGCTTGTGGATCAAGGTCAAGTACTAAAACTCGCTTTCCTAACTTCACTAAAGCTGCACCAATATTGATAGTGGAAGTTGTTTTTCCAACGCCTCCTTTATGATTCAATAAGGAAATAACTTTGCTCATATTTTTGATTTAAAATGTATTTTTCGATAGAAATGTAATATAAATAATTCTATGTGTATTTGTAAATAATTTGTAATTTTTTAACCCTATAAATGAGAAAAACTCAAAAAACTATAGCGGTGGGAATAATTCCTATTTTAGTTACCCTATTCTGTGTCAATATTAATTGTTTTTAAACTAATTGCAAATTTAACTTTTTGAATAAGAGTTTTATAGTTTTGAGGAAAAATGAAGTCATAAATCATGATTTGTGAACAAATATTTTCAGTTTAGAAAAGAAAAAAATAATAGAAATGATACGAATAGGTTTAATGTCTGATACACACGGGTTTTTGGATGAAAAAGTATTTAAATACTTTGCGGACTGTGATGAAGTATGGCACGCAGGCGATATTGGAACAATAGAATTGGCGGATGAAATGGAAGCGTTTAAGCCCTTTCGAGCCGTTTACGGAAATATTGATGGCAAGAATTTAAGGGTTCAATATCCATTGGATTTACGATTTGAGTGTGAAGGTTTGGACGTTTGGATGACGCATATTGGTGGTTATCCGAAGCGTTACAGTAAACGAGTTCGGGAACAAATGCCGTTTAATCCACCGAAATTATTTATCAGTGGACATTCTCATATTTTAAAAGTAATGCCTGATCCAAAGTTTGGATTATTACACGTTAATCCCGGTGCTTGTGGAAATCATGGTTTTCATCAAGTCAAAACGTTGGTTCGATTTAGTATTGATAAAGGAGTGATTAAGGATATGGAAGTCATTGAACTTGGAAAAAGAGGAAGTATTGTATGACTTTTTATACCGTTTTGACGGAATTGCCGTGCGTAAAATGATGATTTATGCTAATTTTATTTTTCAAGAAAAATAAAAATAAAATCAGCGAATTAATCCCGTATAAATAAAAAGGATAGTGATTCAACCGATTGGCAATTGTTTATCGCAGGATGAAAATGGTTTTATTATTAATGATTTCTCATTGGACATGATTGATCATAAATGGCGAACTGTTTTGAGAATTGTAAAAAATAATTTTGTGAAAAATTTGGATAAAAATCTACATAGTATTTATGTGCGAGGTTCTGTGGCGAGAGGTTTGGCGATTGAGGGTATTTCGGATTTGGATATGTTTTCATTAGTGAAACCAAGTTTTTCGAAGGAAAAATTTCGTTGGCAAGGTGCTGATTTTCAAAGTGATATTGTAAAAAAAATCAAATAAAAATATGATTTTGTATCAGATGTAGAAATGATATTCGCAACTTATGAGGAGTATTTTTCAGATTCGAATTTGGCGATAATTGTGAATACGCAATCAGTTCTATTATTTGGCAAAAGCATCGTTGAAACCTTGAAAAGATATAAAGCAGATGAAACAATGATATTGAATTATCATTGATTAGAAACAGATATTTTGGATTTTATTAAAATAAATGACGTCGATTTTACGCTTGAAAAGTGTTCAGAAATAATGAAGGTTATTTTGCGAAGGTTTTGAATTGGTCATGAAGCGAGTCGGAAAGTTTTCGCCAGATTTGTATATCTGTTATCGAGATTTCTCGAAGTTCTATCCGAATAAGAAAAAGGAGATGAGACAGGTTTTCGACTGGTGCTTAAATCCTATTTTAGATAAAAAAGTTAGATAACTTTGTGGTTGGTTTTGGGGCATTTTTATTAAAAATTTAACGGCAGAGAACGCTGATAATTACGTATTAAAAAAAATTACCTTGTCGAATGAATTCGACGCTACTCTACTTTTAATAATTAAATACTTACAAATATGAAATTTAGAAATTGGTTACTAGCATTTGTATTTATAATCGTTTTTGCGGGAAATACTACCGCACAGAATGCAGATTCCTTGGCTCAATTGTATCAAAATTATATGGAACTTTGGGAGACGAATCAAGTAATGACGAATAAGGTTGATAAACTGAATCAGTCGGTTGAGGATGTTGGGAAAAGATTGGGGAAAGTTTCTGAATTAGATGGAAAGGTATCAAACTTGAATAGTACCTTGAATAATAATTTGGAGAAGGTAAATCGCTTGACGGAGAATGATATTTTCACCAAAAAATCTCGTTTAGAAACTCAAAAAGAGAAGATTGTGAATACGGCGACTTTTATCGGTTATTCAATCAATAGTTTTGATGCAATAGATGCGGCGTTCGCTCAGTCAGATTATATGACAGATATTAGTTCTTTAAATAATCCAAATAATGAAGAGTTGGGCTTCTCATTAAGTGATGAAATTACAGAATTATTGGATAAACAAATCATTAAGGGAAATCGTAAATTCAATGGAAAAAATGCAAAAAAATTCTTGGATGTCGCAAAGAATATTGTAGAAGACCCTTTTGTAGCGACGTTTACAAGTGCCGTTCCTGGATTGAGTGCCATTCAAGGTATTTTGGGTTTGGTATCGAATGTGATTGTGAAAGAGGATGATGTGACGGTGGAAGATTACAAATCGTTCAAGAAAGAAATGGATAAATTTATTAATCATTATAATGGTTTGGCGAGAGCGGAAGGAAATTTTACTTATAATCTGAACAGCTTAGAAGTACGTTTGGAAGCCTTGAGAACGGTGATGAATAATTATACTCTGGAGCGTGTTGGAGCGATTCATCCTGAAGCAAATTTTGATGGAATGGAGTTACATGAAGTGATTGCGACATATTATACACCTTTGGAGTTAGAGAGTAATCTTAATAAGATTTTGGGAGAATATCAATCGGGAAATACGATGAATTATACGACTGCGTTGGCAGACGAACGTTTATATTTTCCTGTGTATGCAGTAAATCAAGCTCAATTTATTAGACAAGAATTGGAAGGTTTGAATAATGAATTTATTTCAAGCTACCGTAATTATCATAAGGCGATTAAGTTGGTTTTGATGGATAGCAAGAAATTATCAAAGGATAATGGTGTTTCTGCAGATAAAAAAATTATCGTTTTAGATGAAAAATTAGAACGTTTAATTTCGACTTTTGAGAAGAACGTGAAGGTTAGAAATGTGGTAAATGCCTTGAATAATATTCCTACTTTTTAAGTTTCTGTTCGGTATTGGATATCAAGCAATAATGATAATAAACCGTATCGATTCTAAAAATCAACACGATTCCTAATAGATCACTCAAACAAACCAAACTATGAAATATCAATTATTTACTATTTTATTGCTTTTCACAAATGTGTTTTCTACAATTGCCCAAGTCAATTTTACAGATTCTAATTTACCGATTTTTATAATTAGTACAGATGGTGGAATCGTTGATGAACCTAAGGTTGGGGCTGATCTAGGAATTATTGATAATAATGGTCAACGGAATAGCCTTACAGATGCTTTTAATGATTATGATGGTCGAATTGGTATAGAATTGCGTGGACAAACTTCTCAGTTTTTATTCGATAAAAAGTCGTATGGTTTTGAAACGCGGGATGCAAATGGAGAAAATTTGAATGTGTCATTATTGGATTTACCGGAAGAAAATGACTGGATTCTATATGGGCCCTTTTCGGATAAAACAATGATTCGGAATGTGTTGATGTACGAATTAAGCAATCAGATCGGAATGTATGCGAGCCGAACGAAGTATTGCGAATTGGTGATTAATAATGAATATAAAGGGGTTTATGTTCTGATGGAAAAGATTAAACGAGATGGAAATCGAGTAGATATTGCAAAATTAAATCCAGATGAGATTTCAGAAACGGATATTTCCGGAGGGTATATTTTGAAGTTGGATAAGTATTCTTGGGATGACCAAAATCTATTTAATTCTGCTTTCGCGGGTGACCCTAACTCAATGTTATATCAGGTTATTTATCCAAAGAATGATAATTTACAATCGGAACAGTTTACTTATATTCAAGATTTTATGTATGATTTTGAAGCGGCATTAAGTGGTGAGAATTATAAAGATGAAACGCTTGGCTATCGTCAATATATTGACGTAAATTCCTTCATTGATTTCTTATTATTGAATGAATTGGGGCGAAATCCAGATGCCTATAGAATCAGTACGTATTTTCATAAACAGCATGATGATGATGGTGGAAAATTAAAAATGGGGCCAATTTGGGATTTTAATATTGGAATGGGCAATGCGAATTTTTGTTTGGGAGGCAGTCCGACAGGTTGGGTTTTGGATTATAATGAGGTTTGTCCAGATGATACTTGGTTGATTGGATATTGGTGGAATCGACTGCTATCGGATGAGGCTTTTGCTTTGGCGGTTTCTGAACGTTGGGAAATGCTTCGGGAAACAGTTTTTAGTATTGAAAGTATTCATCAATTAATTAATGATCATGCGATATTATTAAATGAATCGCAAACTCGAAATTATCAACAATGGAATATTTTAGGGGAATGGGTCTGGCCGAATGATTTTGTGGGAGAAACTTATGAGAGTGAGGTCGTATTTTTGAAAAATTGGTTCGATGACAGAGTGGATTGGATGGATGCGAATATGTCAGACCTTGGAGGACATACAGAACCAATTTATCCAGGGAATAGTTTTTTATTATACCCAAACCCATTTGATGATGTCCTGAATATTGCGGTAAAACAGGCAAAAAGTGGAGAAGCTGTTTTAACCATTTTTAATACCGTTGGTCAAAAAATAACATCAGTTAATATCGATGTTGAAATCGGTTTAAATCACAGATTAGAAATCCCAAAAAGCATTACTGCTCAATTAAATAAAGGGCTATATTTTTATGTTTTTAAAATAGAGGAGGAACTAATTCATAGTGGAAAATTGGTTAGACAATAAATCCCGTTTCAAGTTTGACACTTTGACGTAATCGACGTAATCGACGTAATTGGAATACCGAAAATGTCAAAATACACCGAAAGAATAAAATGGTATTCATGCTTTTGCATGAATACCATTCTTATGAAAATCTACATAAACCTACGAAATCTGTCCCACAAATAAATCAGGATAAACTGGGAGAGGATTCATATCAAAGCGTCAAACTTAAAACTCGTCAATCCATAATATAATCAAAACTCGCTGGTTTTCCTGCCAAATATCCACCAATTGATTTTTTTAGATTTTGATGAACTTCGCTTGCGTCGTAAATTTCCAGAGCGGCTTCATCCGCAAGCGTTACGACCATAACGACATTAAACTGTTTCAATGCTCGATCTTCATCGCCTACGTTTTGTCTTTCTTCTGCCGTTACATTTTGTACGACTTCAATTGCTTTCAAACCTTCTAATTCTTCGATAAATGCCCTACGTTCAACTTCTGCCAAATCGGGCTTTAAAGTAAAATAAATGGTATGTTGTAAAACAGATTCCGTCTTATTTCGGCCTTCTAAATCGTCAATTTTTTCATTGGCAGAAGCCAATTCTGCTTTTAAGTTTTCGATGGTTTCGCTTAATGCCGTTTCTGAATTGGTACAACTAAAAAAAGCGATACAGATAGCAAATGTGTAAAGTAGTATTTTCATTACTTTTTAATAATTTTATATTGATGTATTATCTTCCCTCTCCGAAACTTCGGTGATTGATTTTACTAATAAAACAACACGGATTTTTTTTAATTAATACAATGAGGACAAAATAAGAAATAAAGTGATCATTCGAGTAATTCCCCTAAATTCGCATTTGATTTATTGAAAGATTGTTAGACTTATAAGTCTTTATCACCAAAATACCTTTATACCTCTCAAAATATGGATTTAGAATTACACGAATGGATAATGGCTGGTTTAGCTGCGTTTTCTTTAGGTTTGTCAAAGTCGGGAATTAAGGGAATTTCTACGATAATTGTTACGATTATGGCGATTGTCTTTGGTGGAAAATCCTCGACTGGCGTTTTATTACCGTTATTAATTGTAGGTGATATTTTTGCAGTCATTTATTATAGACGACACGTTCAATGGAATATTTTATTCAAGCTTTTGCCATGGATGATAATTGGTGTTTTGTTAGGCGTTTGGTTTGGACGAGATATTGAAGAGAAATTATTCAAGCAAATCATGGCTTCAATCATTTTATTTAGTGTGGTAATGATGTATTGGTGGGACAAACGGAAGAAGAAAACTGTTCCTGATAATATTGCATTTGCGGGTTCAATGGGTTTGGCGGCAGGTTTTACGACAATGCTAGGCAACTTAGCCGGGGCATTTTCCAATATCTTTTTTCTCGCTATGAGATTACCCAAAAATGAATTTATCGGAACAGCTGCCTGGCTCTTTTTCTTTGTTAATTTATTCAAATTACCGTTTCACATCTTTAGCTGGAAAACCGTGACGTGGGAAAGTGTACAAGTGAATTTATATTTAATTCCTGCGATTATTTTAGGATTGTGGGCAGGAATTCATATTCTGAAAAGAATTAATAATGAACTCTTTCGGAATATGATTTTGATTTTAACAGCAATTGGTGCGGTCGTAATTTTATTTAGATAAAGATTTACTCGAGTATAAACCGTAGAAACCGTATCAACTTTCAAAACTGATATGGTTTAACCTGCTAACTCGGTTTCAATAATTCCTTCAAAAGGTATTTTGGATTATTCAAATTATGAGATAATTCTGGTTTTTCGAATAATTTACGAAAACGTTTATTACTTCCGAAGAAGCGAATCATACCATTTACAAGCCAAGTTTTTTTCAAAAGGTTGGTGAGCCAAAGTCCGCCTTTGACTTCATCACCTATCATTTTATAGATTTCCGTATCATAATTTTTCATTATCGTTGCAGAGAAATCATTCGCGGAAAGACAGCGTTCCGCCTGTTTTGCGGCATATCTTCCCATCATCATTGCGTGACCAACGCCTAATCCTGTAATCGGATTTATCGCCAAACCAATATCGCCAGCCAATAGATAACCTTCGCCTGAAAGTGATTGTCCCATTGTTGGTAAGTTCACGGTTGCACCACCAATTCCACCATTTATCGTAGCATCTTTTAAGAATGGTTTTAAGCGGTCGTGCTTCAAAATGGTTTTGAACGTTTCCCGAATATTAATACCATGAGCCTGAATTTTGTCTGATTTCATTGCTAAACCGACATTTGCTTCACCATCCGGTAATGGAAAAACCCACAAATATCCACCGTGTAGTTCTTCAAAAAAGTAGATATGCGTCGTTGAATCGGGAAAATGAACACTTTTGAGATACGCTCGAACACCTAAAATTTGCTTATCCGTTGATTTTAAAGGATGATTTAATTGTGTATGTAAAGTCGAATTTGAGCCATTTGCAAAAACGATTAATTTCGTTTGAACTTGAAAATTGTTCAATTTATTGGACACTAAATAACCATTTTCGTTTTTTATTATTTTATGAATAGATTGATTTTCAATGAATTGTATATTCGATTTTGATTTTACTTTTGAAATTAAATAATTATCAAAATCATAGCGTTTTCCCATGTAACAGAATGCTCGACCCAAATTAACCGTCAAATCTTTACCATTTGTCGCAATCGCTCGAACTTTTTGAGAACGCAAAACGATTTTTTCTTGTTCAATCTCTTCTAAATAATCCGGATTCAAATCTTTCAAGACAAAATGCACATTTACACGCATTGCTTCGCCACAGGTTTTATGTCGAGGAAAAGTCGCTTTATCTATCAAAACGGACGAAATTCCCATTTTATCTAAATACAAAGCCGTTGTCGCTCCTGCCGGTCCCGCACCTAATATGCAAATGTCAGTTGTTAGCATTTTATCTTTTTTTAATGATTTCAACCACATAAGATACATCAGTTCACCTCAGGTTATTTACAAAAAATTGAATTTTGTAAAAATACTTTTGTGCCTTCTGTGGTTCAAAAATAGCGATTTTAGACCCTAATTTATTTTACGGTTTTAATTTGTTTCTTTTGAATAAAAAATCAAATACGATTACATTCAACGCAAGTATAATAATATTTATTAGATAGAAAGGTTCAAAATGATAAACGATAGTTCCTATTCCTAACAAAAGACTGAGCAAGTGAGTTATATTGAAACTTAAATAGTTTTCCATCGGTCTTTTAATCTGAATAGCATTTGAAAAATATTCAAAAAGTCGAAAAACTAGACTTACCAAAGTTCCAATAATTAAGAAAAAAGCACCGACATACCATTCATGAAAACTACTTTCTACAATACTTTTATCCCAAATCCAAAAACCTGTTTTTACCAAAGTAAAATCTAATACTTGCCCTAAAATAGCAGTTTGTAAACCATCTGCGATAATTAAAATGGCCAATAATTTAATATTTTCATCCCGCTTTTTGGGCTTTTCAAAACCTAAAAAAGTTAGGAAACCATTATTATAATGGTGAATGTGCGAAAGAAAAGCGAACCATGTCAAGATAACGCAAATAGGAATATTTTGAGATGAAACCAAACCTTCTTGATAGGTAAAAAAATGATGATATTTTGCAAAAATTTCATACCCAATTGCACCTAAAAAAGCCACAAAAAAGAAAACAATACTTCCTCGTTTGAGGTAATACCAATTCATTAATAAAAAAAATGAGAAAAATAAACCACTAAAAATCAACGGCACAAACATATAATCAAATGGCATTATTCCAAAAAAAATAAGCATTACCAATGCTAATAATGCAATGGTAATGCTATTTAATATTTGCCAAATTAATTTACTATTCATTACTAAATGACGTTTTTTCTTGCATCCAAGTTCCGTTCAGCTTCATCACTTTTTCCAAAATATCCCGAGCAACGCCGTAACCGCCATTAACAGGTGAAATATATTTAGATAAAGCTTTGATTTCTTCAGCTGCATCATTCGGACAACAAGGAATTCCGATTTTTTGCATCACCTCGTAATCGGGTAAATCATCACCGACATAAAGTACTTTTTTAGGATTTAAATCATAAGCATAAAGATAATCTTCTAAAGCTTCGACTTTATCATCGACTCCTGCAAAAATATCTAAAACACCTAAATTATTATACCGTTTTATAATACCATCTGATTTCCCACCAGTAATAATCGCCACTTTCAAACCACTTCGAATCGCATATTTGATCGCATAGCCATCACGAGAATTAGTCTGACGCAACAATTGTCCATTCTCTAAAACCAACAAATTACTCGGCGATAAAACACCATCCACATCGAAAATTACGGCTTCGACATCTTTAAAAAGTTCAAGTACATTCACAATGAACTATGAATTATAAAACTATGAACCATAAATTATTTTACGTCAAAACGGTAAAATAATTGATAGTTCATAGTTCATCGTTTGCTATTGATTATCTCTCCACTCGTAAACCCATGCCGCCTGAATTTGCTCCAAGTGCCCTTCGTTACTATTTTCTTTTGTTCCCTGAAAAGTTGAAATTTCCAAAATCCAATCTAACAATTCGGTGAAGCGAATACGATAAATCTTTGATTCGGTAAAGTCATCACCAAAACGCTCGTATAATTTTATTGCAACATCCTCGTGATCTTGCCATTCAATTGGCATATTATTAAAATCTTCGAAAGCCATCTTTTTTAATATTAAATATTAACTATTAAGTATTAACTGCTAAACGAAGTCTAATTAATACTTGATAGTTAAAGTAATCTTACATTTTTTTTTATAATAATGCTTGTCAGCAATTTTAAATTTTCAATACCTCTATTGTAAATTAATGATGTCTGTTTTTTGATTAATAGTTACTTGTTTCAAGTAATTCTAACCAGTATGATATTTCATTAGTTTACTTCTGAGCGATTGACAAATTTTGAATATAGCCTAAATCACTTTCAGCATATTTAGATTATTGAACCGTTGTACCCAGATTTCACTCCTGACCGTAAATTTACTTAGTTATAACGCCCCATTTTTTTTCTTAAAAAGAAAGCAATATTAACCATGCGAATTGCAGAAGTAAAACTTTTTTCTTTAGGAACACCGCTATTCATAATTAAGTATTAAAAATCAATGTTCGTGTCCGATAATTCCACTTTGATTAGGAACATGTACCTCAATTTCAGCAGTATCTTCCAAAATTACACATTGACAACTCAATCTTGATTCAATACGTGGATCAATCGCTCGATCGATAAAATCCTCTTCGCGATCAGATATTTCCTGTAAAGAATCTTCTCCCCTTTCGATGTAAACGTGACAAGTACTGCAAGCACAAACCGCTCCGCAGTTATGATTCAAATGCACATCATAATCCTCCGCCACATCTAAGATAGATTCACCAACCAAGGCAGTTTTTACTGTTAAAGGTTTTATATTTTCGTCCTCAAATGTGAACTTTACTATTGCCATAATTTATAATTTATTCGTTTTGAGCCGCAAAATACTTGCTTACCTTTTGGTAGGCAAACTTAACACGACTTATTTATTAAATTATTTAGGTTCTGTTTAAGTAAAACCATTCAAAAGAGAATTGTTTAAGAGGCAAATAGTTTATTTGGGAGTGCTTTTTATTTTGACTTCTATCACTATTCTCTACTCAACTAAGCCTTAGTATTACTTTTTTCATCAATATAAAACCCAGTAATATATTCAGATAATAACTCATAAACTTTCTTATAATTTGGATGTTTTTCCAAATATTTTTGGTGTTTTTCCAATGTCGCTCTATCGCCTCTTCGAGCAGGACCCGTTTGCATAGATTGTGGCGTATTATCATTTATTTTAGCCACTGTTTCGTTGATTAGTGGTTTCAATAAGTCGAATGGAATATTTTCTTTCGCAATAATTTGTTCGCTTATCGCAATAAGATAATTCGTAAAATTATTAGCAAAGACAGCTGCTACATGAAGCACAGCACGCTGTTTGTCATCAATTAAGTAAACGTTCGGACAAATAGAATTTGCTAATTCAACTAATTGATTTCCAGTCTTTTCGTTAGAGCCATAAATGCAAAAAGGTAACTTTTCAAAGTCTGCTTTTCTATCTTTAGAAAAGGTTTGAAGTGGATAGAAAACGCCATGATTTTCAAAATTCGATTGAAATACTTTACTTGAAGTGGCACCAGAAGTATGGACGATAAGAGCCGTTTTGGAAAGCACTTCTGATAATTGTTCCGCTACGGAAGCAATTGCGTCATCGCTAATAGAAATAATATAAAAGTCAGATTCACAATTGACTTTTCGCCAATTATCGGTGCTTGTTGCCTCTACTTCATTGGCTAAAATAGTTGCATTTTTTAAACTTCGATTAAAAACTTGGAGAATATCGTGTCCTTCCTCATATAATCGTTTCGTAAGTTGCGTAGCCACATTTCCTGCTCCGATGATGGTAATTCTTGACATTTTGATTTTATTGTTCTTAAGATCAAACCAAAACAGGCTTTCAAAATCTGTCTGGTCTTTTCGAATAGATATATCCGGAAATTCACCTCAAACATCCAACACAATTTTCTTAAATTCCACCTTCGTAGATTCTAATAAATCAGGAAAAAAGCGTTGAAAATCATCATTTAATACTGCTTTATGTTTTCTCAAATCATCAATTGCGGTAAGCATATTATGATCATTCTTGACTCTATTTGATACTTTTTCAAAAGTAAATTCCATTCTTTCTTCAAACTCATAACCAATTAACCAATTATCTGCTATCATTCGACCAAAAATCCATGAAACCTTTTCAGGCATTAGGTGAAAATTTTGTTCTAACTGTCGATAGGTTTTATTGGCAAAAACCTCTAAAGGTTCGTCCGAGTATTTTGACCAATTATTAGCTAAAAAATAATCATAAAGAATATCTACGACAACGGAAGCATAACGATTTTGAGTAGGTTTTAAGCGAGCGACACTTTCTTTGAGTACAGGATGACGATCTGTAAAAGCATCAATATGGCGATGCAATAAAATTCCATTTTGGATATTCTTAGGATAGTTTTCAAACCTTTTTCGTCCTTTTACAAAATCCCCAACCAAATTTCCAACTAAAATTTTTTCATCCCCGAAAGACAAAAATGCGTGTGCTAAATAGTTCATTTAATAAAGGTAAGCAAATAGTTCGTTAGAAACCGTACGAGTTTTATTTGTGCCAAAACCTCATAAAAAAAAATGACATCGTTTAATATACAAAATAAAGCACTCGCGTTATCCCAAAAAAAAGCCTTGCAAACAAAATGTTTACAAGGCTTTTTTAAGTTTTATGGAGCGAAAAACGAGACTCGAACTCGCGACCCCGACCTTGGCAAGGTCGTGCTCTACCAACTGAGCTATTTTCGCTTCTTTCAAATTGGAACGCAAAGGTAGAATATCAATTCATAATTCCAAGTACTTACATCAATTTTTTTCTAATTCTTTTTCTAAAATAGGAATGACAACTTTCGTATCAATCATTAATTGCTCCGTCCATTCTTTCATTTTCACAGCATTTATTTCCTCATTCTTAGCCATCGTTTCGATATTAAATGCCATTTCTCGCTGAGCATCCATTCCGAGCATTTGAAAATTCGGTTTCATTCTATGTCCTAACTTTCCGAGTCTGTCCCAATCGTTTGATTCCAAACATTCTCTCATCATCACGATTTGATTTGGAGCATCGGATAAAAACAAGCCAAGCATTTCTCGAATAAACGACGTATCACCGCCACTAAACTCTTTCAAGTAACTCAAATCAACCGTTACTTTTCGTAAATCTGCTTGAGAAACCTTTGTAATCGTGGGTGTTACGTGTTTTTCTTCTACTGCTACTCCTCCTAATAACCGAATCATTACCTTTTTTAAGTGTGCAGGGACGAAAGGTTTTGATACGAACTCATTCATTCCGGAGTCAAAAACTTTCTCTTTTTCACTTTGTAAAGCTGCAGCCGTCAAAGCAATTATTGGCGTTTTATGATTTAGATTAAAGCAATCATTTCTAACGCTTTCTGCTGCTTCATAACCACTCATTTTGGGCATATTAACATCCATCAAGATAATATCATAGACCTTTTCTGTCAATTTATCCAGCGCTATTTGTCCATCGCTTGCGATTTCAAAGTTCACTTTCCATTTTCTCATAATTTCGGAAATCAACTTTTGATTCATCGGATTATCTTCTGCGATTAAAACTTTCGCTGTTCTCAAAACTTCATCATTCAGTAGTTGTCCCATCACATCTTCTTCCAAATTAGAAGCTTGACTACGAATTCCTGAATTAGTGAAAGGTAAAATAAAGGAGAATGTCGTTCCTTTTCCAATTTCACTATCGACCCAGATACTTCCACCTTGAAGTTCCACTAAATTTTTAACAATTGGTAAACCTAAACCTGTTCCACCAAATTTTCTATGTATTTGAGAATTCGCTTGTTTGAAATTTTCAAATACCAATTCTAATTTATTAGGTTCAATACCAATTCCAGTATCATACACCTCGAACTTCAATAAGTATTTCGTAGAATCTTCTTCCAGAATCTTCATTCGAACACCAATCTCGCCTTCTAAAGTAAACTTTTCGGAGTTTCCCAAAAGATTAGTTAGAATTTGATTCAGTCGAGTTGGATCACCCACAACATCGTTATCCACATTTTCATTCAATATGAATTCTACATTCAACTCTTTTTGTTTTAATTTGAATTTGAATGCTTTTTGCAAAGAATTTAATAATTCATAAAGGTTGAATTGCTTTTGTTCAAAATCTAATTTCCCAGCACCTATCTTCGATAAATCCAAAATATCAGAGATAATTCCCATCAAACTATCTGCCGAAAATTTCAACGCATTAATATAATCTAACTGTTTTGGCGAAAGATTTTCATCCATTAATAAATGCGTCATACCAATTACCGCATTCATCGGCGTTCGGATTTCATGACTCATATTTGCTAAGAATTGTGACTCTGCCAATCGAGCTTGTTCTGCCGCTTCTCGGGCTTCAATCAAATCTTGTTCCGCTTCTTTACGTTCTGTAATATCACGCTGAATAGATACAAAATGTGTCGTTTTTCCATTTTTATCTTTCAATGGAACAATACTGATTCCAACCCAGTAAGGCGTTCCATCTTTACGATAAAAAATCAATTCCGACTTGATAGATTCAAAATCCCTAAACGCATCTGCAATTCCCTGTACCTCTACTCTATCGGTTTCTTCACCTACAAAAATCCCAAAACCTTTCTTTTGTACCTCGGACTCCTCGTAACCTGACATTTCTACAAATGCCCGATTAACGTACATAATTTCTGGAATTTTTTTATTTGCAGAAGCAATAATAACAGCATCATTCGCATTCACGATTACAGACTCTAACAGTCGTAATCGTTCATTCATTCTACTGCGTCGAATCGCGTTGTCAATA
>Ga0209712_10001488_pt1 | contig 19918 bp, 13 predicted proteins | sample ArcOceMetagenome_FD_187443 | JGI IMG/M metagenome (GOLD analysis project Ga0209712, IMG submission 187443) | Marine eukaryotic phytoplankton communities from Arctic Ocean - Arctic Ocean - Greenland ARC118M Metagenome (SPAdes) (version 2) | ecosystem: Environmental > Aquatic > Marine > Oceanic...
AAAAAAAATAAAAAAAGAATTAATTTTAAAATTCTTAAAAATAAAATTTAAATTTTTTCAAAAAAAAAAAAAATTAGTATTAATGTAATTTCAAATAAAAATTATAGTGATTTGGATTTTAGTACAAAAAGATTAGAATGTAAAAAAGATAATATTAATATTAAAAAAGAATTGGGTCAATTTTTTAGTATTAATTGTGATTATATTTTTACAAATATAATTATTCCCAAAAGTGTAAATTGAATTATTGAACCTTTTGGGGGTAATGGTGAGTTATTAAAATGAATTTATAAAAAAACTAATATTAATGCTGAAAGTTATGATATTATGCCGAAATTTAACGGTATAAAAAAACGTGATGTTTTTACAGATATTCCTGTGTATAAAGATAAATTTGTTATAACAAATCCGCCTTATTTATCAAAAAATAAATCTAAAAAAAAAAAAATTTTTAATTTATACAAAACGGACGATCTTTATAAATGTTTTATTTTACAGTTAATAAATGATCCTTGTATAGGAGGTATATTAATATTACCTTTAAATTTTTTTTGTTCTTTTCGTAAAAAAGATTTAAATTTAAGAAAAAGATTTTTAGATTTATATGAAATTATATTAATTAATATATTCGAAGAACCTGTTTTTGTTGACACTTCTTATACAGTTTGCTCTTTTATATTTAAAAAAAAAATTAATTTTCTTCAAATTGCAACAAAAATTTATATGTATCCTTCAAATTTTTTTTTTTCGGTTATTTTTAATAATAAAAATAATTATAGTTTTAGTGGTAATATTTTAAATTTATCGAAAACTACAGTTTTTAGTATTAAAAGATTAACGAAATTAAATTATACTTCAAAATATTCTACTAATATTTTAGTTCAATGTATTGATAATAAAAATAAAAAAATTAATGCTTTAGTTGTGAGTAATGAATTAGTTCACGTGGATAATACACAAAATGCGTCTGCAAGAAGCTATTTATCTTTATGAATCAAGCCAAAAATTTCTTTGGAATTACAAAAAAAATTAGTTATATTATTTAATAATTTTTTAAGTAAAAAACGAAAAGAATTTTATTCATTATTTTTATCTCAATATAGAGAATTAAATCGAAAACGAATTTCATTTAATTTAGTTTACAATATTTTTAGTTATTTATTAAAAACTTTTATATAAATGGAAATAATTAAATTAAATATTATTGATATACGAAAAAATAAACAAAAAAAAAATAATACTATAGTAGCAAATTACTTATTAAAATATAATTTAAATTGGGAGGATTTTAGTAAAGTTATAAATAAAAAAGAATTAGAAAGGGTTTTGTTTGAATTAAATTGAAATTTTGAACAATTTCATAAAAAATGTTTAGATGATGAAGCCTTTTGTATTGTAGTTTCAGGCAGAATATCTAAATTAGCTTCAAGGCAAGGTGTTGCTGATGAATTATTTATTTTACATAGTATAAATAAATATACAAAGAGATTAGGGGTTTTTGTTAAAAAACCTGAAAACGAGTTAATAGTTTTTAATAATGAGATAAAGGTTAAAAAAAAACTAAATAAAGAAACTTTATTTAGGAGTATTGATGGTATTATTAGTGGGAAATTAACTGGTTTTATTTTTTGTAAAATTATTTTAGGAAAAGGTTCAACTCAAATGAATAGTTGAAATGAAGCTAAAAATCTTATTAAATGGGCTATTGAAAGTAAATTTAAAGATAATTTAATTTTTTTAATAGATACTGATGATTTATTTATGTTTAAAGAACTAAAGAATTTAGTATTATTTTATATTAATATACAAGTATTTTCACATATTCATTTTCAAGAATGGGTTAAAAATAGTATAAAGTAAGAAAAAAATAGTGTAGTAATTCTTTTGGCGGAAATGGTAGACGCAATAGACTTAGATTCTATTTTTTTTTTAAAAGTGTTGGTTCGAATCCAACAAAGAGTATTATTTATTATTAAAATAGTATTACTAAAAAAAAAAATAATAATTCGTACTATGAATTAATTTTAAATACTTTTTATTGATTGGTTTTCCAAATTTTTTTTTTAAAATAATAAATAATTAATGAAAATCAATAAAAATTATTTAACTTATGATACAAATTTAATTCAATATATAGAAAAAAAAATTAGTTTAAAGAATAACACAACTTATTGAGTTAAAGTGAATAACACTTTTAAAAGAATAGCTGAAATTTATTTTTTTATTTTAAAAAAACAAGGTGTATTATTAAAAGAGAGGCAAAAAAAAAATCACTGCTTAGCTATCATTAAATCAAAAAAAAGCAAATTTTTTAATGGTCGTTGTAGGAATCTAACTAATGATAATAATGATTATTGTGGGATACATAAATATATAAAAAAAAATTATATTGATAATCAAGAATATTTATCAAAAGGAATTAGTTTATTTAATTTGGAAGGAATTGAATTTTTACAAAAAAAAGTTTTAAATAATTCTATAGATTTAATTTTGACAGACCCGCCTTATTTAATTTCAAAAAATAGTGGATTTAATCGATTATTTGAGAAAAAAAATAAATTAAAAGATAATTTGAGCAAAAAATATGCCTTTCCAAGTATTTTTAGTTGTGATTCAATGTTTAGTTTAGAACAGTTGGAATTATTTGTAAAAGAATTTTATTTAAAATTAAAGCATGGTGGAACAATTATTATTTTTTTTGATGTTTGAAAAATTACTAATTTAAAATTACTTTTAGATAAGTATAATTTTAAGCAGATTAGATTAATAGAATGAATAAAAAATAATCCCGTCCCGATTAATAGTAAAATAAATTATTTATCTAACTGTAGGGAAATAGCTCTTGTTGCTGTTAAAGGAAAAAAATCTTGTTTTAACAGTTATTATGATAAAGGTATTTATAATTTTCCTATAGAAAATAAAAATAGATGTCATCCGAATCAAAAAAACTTAGAATTATTTAAAACTTTAATTAAAAAGCATTCTGCTCCAAATGATTTAGTTTTAGATTCTTTTTTAGGGAGTGGCACCACATTATTTGCCTGTAATGATTTAGGTAGGAATTTTATAGGTTGTGAATTAGAAAAGAAATATTTTGATTTAATTTTAGATGCAATTAAAAAATAGTATTTATCTATTTAGTTTAATTGGTAAAAACATTATTCTCTCTTTGGAATAAAAATATGAGTTCAAATCTCATAATAGATTATAGTTTCAATAAAAAGTATTTTTTTTTATAAAAATATTTATTAAAATAGTATCAATAATGTTTTTTTTTGATTCATTAAAGCAATTTTCTATTGAACTTTATAGTAGTTATTTATTACAGAATATAGTAGTTTTAAGCGCAACTTCATTAAGTAAAATGGTTTTATTTAATTTTTTACTTGTAATGTTTTGTTTATATAGTGTTAAAGATGTTTTTATTTGTAATAAATTTAAAAAATTAGTTATTCTTTTATTTAATTTTGTTTGTATTATATGGATATTAAAAAAAAAAAATTTAAAAACAATTTATTAAAATTCGAAAAAATTCTAATTATTTATATAACACCTTCAAATCAATATTGATCGATCAATATTGAAGGTGTTAAAAAATGTGTTTTTAAAAAAATTATTGATATAAAACTTTTAGAAGATTTTTTAAAAAAAAAAAAAATAATTTCTTATGAAAATAGTAAATTATTTAAAAAAGGTGTTAAATTTAATTTTGTATTAAAAGGTATTGAATTAATATTAAATAATGGAGCTATGATTTTTATTGAAAATTTAAATAAAAAATCTGAAGTTATAGGTATTAATAAAGGTTGTAGTAATTTAGGACAATATTTTACAGTTTCAAAAATATTAAAAAAAATTATTTTTTTATTAATTAAAAATAATCCTGATGTTATTTTAGAACCAGCGGTAGGTATGGGTCATTTAGTAGATTATATCTCTAAAAAAATGAATTGTAAATTTGATAATTTTGAAATAGATTTTTCTTTAAACTTTTTAATTGATAAATCTACAATTAATTTTACTGATTTTTTATTAGTTTCAATTCCTAAAAAATATAAGACTATAATAGGCAATCCTCCTTATTCTATTTATGGTAGTATAAATATATATATTAAGTTTATTAAAAAGTGTTTCAATCTTTTAACAAATAAAGGCGAATTAATATTTATAGTGCCATCTAATTTTTTTAGGATTTCAACAGCAAAAAAATTACGCGATCTTATGCTATTGAATGGTAATTTTACACATATTTATTTTTTTAAAAACGAAAATTTATTTATTGATGCTAATATTAGTGTTTTAATTTTTAGGTATGTAAAAACTTTTAAGTTAAATAAGATTACATTAGTAAATAATATTTCAAAAAAATTAATTAATAAAAATGGATATATTTATTTTATGGATTTAAATACAGATAAATGTAATTATATTTCTGATTTTTTTTCTTTACATACAGGTTATGCCTCTGGGTGTGATAGTATTTTTAAAAATAAAAAATTAGGTAATACTCAAGTTTTATATAATGAAGGTAAGTTTGAAAATTGTATAATCATTGAAAAATTCCCTACAATTTCTATTGAAGTTAATAATTATTTAAAAGAAAATAAAATTAAATTAATTAGTCGTAAAGGTAGAAAATTTAATAAATCTAATTGATTTCAATGAAATGCTTTGCGTAATGTATCCATAATAAATCAAAATTTCGGCAAGCCTTGTATTTATATTAAAATCTTAACTCGTGAATTAAAAATAGCTTTTTTAGGGAAAGTGGGTTATTTTAGTGGTTCATTAATAATGCTATTACCTAAAAAAAAAAATTTTGATTTAATTTATTATGTAAATTTTTTAAATAGTGTTGAAGTGAGGAATATTATTAAATATTCAAATCGTGTTTCTATTAATTTAAGTTATATAGCTAATTTACCTATAAAAATTATTAAGTAAAATCAAAATAATTTTTAATATTTTAAATTGAAAGTTTTAATAACTAATAAAAATTAGTTTAAAAAGAATAGCTAAAATTTATAAAAAGGTTTTTATAATTTAATGGTAAAATATTTGATTGTGATTCGAAAAATATAGGTTCAATTCCTATTAAAAACCAATATTTGTTTGTTATTTTATGTTTTTAAATTAAAAAAGATTTTAGCATTTAGTTTAATATTTTTTTTTTTTTAAAATATAAAATTTTTATATTTTATTAATTAAAGTTTAAATATATTCCTATACTTTAAAAGTAAATAAATTATTTACTTTTTGTAGCACTAAACTATTTTTGTTTAGTGGTATGTTTTTTTAATTTTTTTAATAATATTATATTATTTTTTTTTAACTTTTATATATAGAAAGATAGCTTATATAAGTTTTTATTATTTTAAAAATAAAATTATTATTTTTTTGGATGACTTTTATAAATAGATGATTTTGTTCTACAAACCATAAAGATATAGGAACATTATACTTAATTTTTGGTGCTTTTGCTGGAACAGTAGGAACAGTGTTATCTGTTATTATAAGGATTGAAATGGGTTCTCCTGGATTCCAAATTTTATCAGGAAATTCACAATTGTATAATACAATTGTAACCGCTCATGCTTTTATTATGATTTTTTTTATGGTTATGCCTATTTTAATAGGATCTTACGGTAATTGATTTGTTCCTATTATGTTAGGTGCTCCTGATATGAGTTTTCCGAGAATGAATAATATTTCATTTTGATTATTACCACCTTCTTTATTTTTATTATTATTATCCAGCTTTATTGAAAGTGGTGTGGGAACAGGATGAACTGTTTATCCACCTTTAAGTGGAGTTGTTGCGCATTCAGGTGCTGCAGTGGATTTAGCTATTTTTTCTTTACATCTTGCGGGTATTTCTTCTATTGCTGGTGCTATTAATTTCATTGTTACAATTTTTAATATGCGATGCCGAGGTATGCTATTTAGTCGCTTACCTTTATTTGTTTGAACTGTATGAATAACTGCTTTTTTATTATTATTATCTTTACCTGTGCTTGCTGGAGCTATTACAATGCTACTTACTGATAGAAATTTAAATACAACTTTTTTTGATGCAAGTGGTGGTGGTGATCCTGTGTTATATCAGCATCTTTTTTGATTTTTTGGTCATCCTGAGGTTTATATTTTAATTCTTCCTGGTTTTGGTATAGTAAGTCAAATTATTGAGGCATTAGCTAATAAAGGTATATTTGGTTATGTTGGTATGGTTTGGGCTATTATTTCTATTGGTATTTTAGGTTTTTTAGTTTGAGCACATCATATGTTTACTGTTGGTTTAGATGTAGACACAAGAGCGTATTTTACTTCAGCAACTATGATTATTGCTGTTCCTACAGGTATTAAAATATTTAGTTGATTAGCAACTATTTGAGGTGGTTGATTAAATTTTAAAACTCCTTTATTATTTACTGTTGGTTTTATTTTTTTATTTACAATTGGTGGTGTTTCGGGTGTAATTTTAGCTAATGCTGGATTAGATATTCAATTTCATGATACTATGTATGTTGTAGGTCATTTTCATTATGTTTTAAGTATGGGTGCAGTTTTTGCTATTTTTGCTGGATTTTATTATTGAATAGAAAAAATGATAGGGTTACAGTATGATCAATATTTAGCAAATATTCATTTTATTTTGTTTTTTATTGGTGTTAATGTGACATTTTTTCCTTTACATTTTTTAGGATTAGCTGGTCACCCACGACGTATTAACGATCATCCAGATTGTTATCAAGGTTGAAATGAATTATCAACTTTAGGTTCGAGTATTTCAATAGTAGCAACTTTAATTTTTTTTTATGTAATTTTTGATATGTTTGTATATGGATTGAAAGGTAGAAAAGCACCTTATGCTATTAAAATATTAACACAAATGGAATTATCTGTAATATTATTAAAAAAAAATTATATTACTAAAAAAAAAATATATTTTGATTATAATTATGTTTATAAAAATCAATATGTTTATGTTTGTTTTTTTAACACTATTTTTTATTGTATTAATTATTTTTTTATTTTTGCTGATGCAGCAAAACCTTGACAATTTGGTTTTCAAGACTCAGCAACTTCATTAATGGAAGGTATTGTTGATTTACATCATGATATTATGTTTTATTTAATTTGAGTAATTGTGTTAGTAACTTATGTAATGTTTGAATTAATTTTTAGTAATTCTTATTATTTTTCTTTAAAAAAAAATAATATTTCAAGTTTTATATCAAATATTTGAGTAATTCCTAATAAAATACAACATAACACTTTTTTAGAAATTATTTGAACGTTAATTCCTTGTTTTATATTATTATTAATAGCAATTCCTTCGTTTTCTTTATTATATGCTGTTGAAGATTTAAATATTATTGAAAGCACTATTAAAATAATAGGTAATCAGTGATTTTGATCTTATGAAATTCCTTTCGATAATAGTGAAATAAAATTTGATAGTATTATGCTTGATGAAAGTATGCTACGTGAAGGTTGTTTAAGGCTTCTTCAAGTTGATGAAGAATTACAATTACCTATTGAAAAACAAATAAGATTATTTATTACTGCTTCTGATGTTTTACATAGTTGAGCAGTTCCATCATTAGGTGTAAAAATGGATGCTTGTCCTGGAAGATTAAATCAAGTAGCAATATGAATTAATCGTGTTGGTATTTATTATGGTCAATGCTCAGAGATTTGCGGAATTAATCATGCTTTTATGCCTATTGTAGTTAGAACAGTAGAAGAGTCTGATTTTTTAAATTTTTGTATTAATAAAAGGTAATTTATAATATTTTTTGTTTAGTTTTATAAAATAATAATAAATGAAAATTATGTTTTTATAGTTATATTAATTTTTAATATTTTAAATTGCAACTTTTAATAAATGAAAATCAATCAAAATTATATAACTTATAATATAAATTTAATTCAGTATATAGAAATAAAAATTAGTTTAAAGAATAACACAACCTATTGAGTTAAAGTAAATAATACTTTAAAAAGAATAGCTAAAATTTATTTTTTTATTTTAAAAGAAAAAGGTTTATTATTAAAAGAGAAACAAAAAAAAATTAGGTGTTTAGGTCTAACAAGGAACAATTTACAATGTAAACGTAAGGTTGAAAATAGCTATTGTTTTCAACATAAAAAAAAAAAAATTAATTTTATCGATTTATTTTGTGGTGCTGGGGGTTTTAGTTTAGGATTAAAAAAAGCAGGTTTAAAACATTTATATGGTGTTGATTCATGAAATATTGCTTCGAATACATATCGAACGAATATAGGTTTTAATATTTGTGAAGATTTAGAAAGATTAAACCCCTTTAAATTAACAAAAAAAGTGGATTTATTAGTTGGTAGCCCCCCGTGTCAAGTTTTTAGTTCAGCTAATCGTAATAATAGTAATAGTAATAAAAAAAAAGATGATTCATATTTAAGTTTTTTAAAATTTTTAAATTTTTATAATCCAAAAGTTTTTATTTTAGAAAATGTAATAGGTTTATTGTCATATAAAATAAATAATTTTAAGGTTATAGATATTATGTTAGAAAAATTATCTATAAATTTTAATGTTAAGGTTTACAAAATATGCTGTACAAATTTTGGTGTTGTGCAAAAAAGAAAACGAGTAATTATAATAGGTGTTAATAAAAAATACGGTAGTTTTTTTCCAGATTTAAAAACTTATCCTTTATCTATAAAATTGCGTGATTTACTATTGGATAAAAATGAAATTCCATTAAGTTTTTTTTTATCAAAAAAAGCTATTGCGGGTATTTTAAGACGAAAAAAAAAAAATATTAGTAAAGGTAATGGTTTTGGTGCTCAGTATATAGATATAAATGGTTTTTGTAATACTATCACTAGTAATTATTACAAGGATGGGTATTCTAATTTAATTAAATATAGTAATAATGAAACACAAATAAGAAGATTAACAGAAATTGAACTTAAAAAAATACAGGGCTTCCCAGATGAATTTTTTTTTAGTGGTTCAAAAACTGATAGATATATACAGATTGGTAATTCTGTCCCACCCCAATTAAGTTATTATTTAGGTAAGCAGGTATTAGATTTTTTAAATAAAATAGGTAGCAATTAACGATTTATTTATAATTTTTTTTTGTATTTTATATATTATCACCATGATTTAAATTTAATTATATTTTTGAATTAAGTTATTTAAACAAAGAAAATATTCCTTATTATTTTTCTAATGATAATTGAATAAAAAAATTAATTTTTTTTATAAAAGAAAATGTCTAATATTAACTTTTTAATAAAATATGAAAATATAAAATTTATTTATAAAACAAAAAAACAATTTTGAAGTATTTCTTTTAATGGTAAAAAAAAACGGTTAAGCAAAACAGATTTTTATTTACTTATAAATTATAAGGTTTTAATTTCATATAAAAAGAGTCAATTAAAAACTTATAATTTAATTAAGCAAAATTCATTATTAAAATGGGTTGGCAGTAAAAAAAAACAAAGTGTATTTATTTGTTCGAAAATGCCTAAAGTTGTAAATAATTATTATGAATTTTTTTTAGGAAGTGCTGCAGTGTTATTACAATTTTTAATAGAAATTAAATGAGGTAATATAAAACTTATAGGTTATATCTTTGCTTCAGATTTAAATTTTTTTTTAATAAATTTTTATAAAGTTATACAATCAAAATTATTAATATTTCTTCGGTTTATTAAAAAAATTTTATATTTATATAATAGTTTAATTACTATAGAATTAAAAAGTATTTTTTATTATAAGATTCGTGATAAATTTAATAATTTAAATTCTGAATTTTCTACAGTAAAAAATGCTGTATATTTTTATTTTTTAAATAAAAGTTGTTTTCGTGGATTATATCGTTGCAATAAAAAAAATGAGTTTAATGTTCCTTTTGGTAATTATTTTTTAATTAATTTGAATATAAATGATTTTATTGAGTTTTCGATGTTAATAAAAAATGTTTTTTTTAGTTGTTGTAATTATTTAAAAGCTTTTAATAAATCTATTATCGGCGACATTATTTATTTAGATCCTCCTTATTTTGGGGATAATATATTTACTGATTATTTAAAAGAAAAATTTAATTATTTAGAATTTTTTAAGTTTATAAGAAAATTAGAAAAAAAAAAAATTAGTTATATATTAAGTAATATTTTTAATAATAAACTATTGTCTTTTTTTTCTGATAATAAATATAAAATTTTTTATTTGGAACTAATCGAAGGTATGGTTAATATTAAAAAAAAACGTTTGGAAGTTTTAATTACTTTTTTATTAAAGTTCGAAATTAAAGGTATTAAAAAATAAAAATAATTATAATAATAATAAATGAAAATTGTGTTTATATAGTTATGTTAATTTTATTTGTATTTTTTCCTTTATTTAATTCTATATATATATGAATTTTAGAATTAATTATAGGTAAACGAAATGCTATTTTATATGTAGTTCATTCGTATTTAATTATAATGTTATTAGCAATTAAAACATTTTTAATTATTTGTTTATTTAGCACTCAATCTTATTTGATTTTAGCTACTTGAGTAAATTGTGGGTTATTTGTTGTTAATTGAGGATTTATTTTTGATGCTTTATCAGTAGTTATGCTTGTAATGGTATCTTTTATTTCAAGCGCAGTTCATTTTTATTCTATAGGTTATATGGAACAAGATCCTTGTTTAGTTCGTTTTATATCTTATTTATCTTTGTTTACTTTTTTTATGTTTATTTTAGTATCCGCTGATAATTTTCTTCAACTTTTTTTAGGCTGAGAAGGTATTGGTGTTTGTTCTTATCTTTTAATTAGTTTTTGAAATACTCGAATACAAGCTAATAAATCAGCATTAAAAGCATTAATTGTAAATCGTGTGGGCGATTTTGGTTTTTTAATTGGTTTAAGTTTATTGTTTTATTATTTTAGAACGGTTGATTTTTCAATAGTTTTTTCAATTGCTCCTTTTTTTTATTCGACTACTTTATCAATATGTAATTTTAATATTTTATGTTTAGATATTATTTGTTGTTTTTTTTTTATTGGTTCTATGGGTAAATCAGCTCAAATAGGATTACACACTTGATTACCTGACGCAATGGAAGGCCCAACTCCGGTATCAGCTTTAATTCACGCCGCGACATTAGTAACTGCAGGTGTTTTTCTAATTATTAGATGTTCATGTTTATTTGAATTAAGTAATATAGCTTTAATTATTATTACATTAGTAGGTGGTTTAACAGCTTTATTTGCTGCTACTGTAGCAATTACACAGGATGATATTAAAAAAATTATTGCGTATTCAACTTGTAGTCAATTAGGTTACATGGTGTTTATTTGTGGATTATCAGAATATAATTTAAGTTTATTTCATATGGTAAATCATGCTTTTTTTAAAGCATTATTATTTTTAGGTGCTGGTTCTATTATTCACGCAATGTCAGGAGAGCAAGATATTAGAAAATTTGGTAAGTTAATTAAATTTATTCCCTTTACATATAGTATGATGTTAGTAGGATGCTTTGCTTTGTGTGGTTTTCCCTTTTTATCAGGATTTTATTCTAAAGATTTAATATTAGAAATTGCTTTTTCTAAATATTCTATAAAAAGTATGTTTATATTTTGAGTAGGATCACTTTCCGCAATGCTAACAGCATTTTATAGTTTTCGTTTAGTTTATTATACTTTTTTTGGTAATAATTTATCTTTTAAATATTATATTCAAAAAATTAATGAGTTACAAAAGAATATGGCATTTGCTTTATTTTTATTGTGTATTGGAAGTTTGTTTTCAGGTTATATTTTAAAAGATGCTTTTGTTGGATTTGGTTCAACTTTTTGAGTAAATTCTATTTATCAAACAAAACAATATTCTATTGGCTTGGATATGGAATTTATTCCTATTAGTATAAAAAACATTCCACTTATTTTTAGTATTATAGGTATTTTTTTTGCTATAAGTTGGAATTTTTTAATAAATAGTTTTCAAGTAAAATCTAAAAGTTGTAATGCTAATGATAGCTTAGGTCAATTATACGCAATAAGTTTTCCAGAATTTCCTCAATCTATTGTTAATATTTATTTTTTTTTTAATCAAAAATGATATTTTGATTATATTTATAATTATTATATTGGTTATACTATTTTAAAATATTCATATGAATATTTTTATAAGCTAATTGATAAAGGTTTTATTGAAATTTTAAATCCTAATAGTTTCAATTATATTTTTTATAAAGTGTCATTTATGTTAAAAAAACAATCATTAGGTTTTATTTACCATCTTAATTGTTTTTTAATTTTGAATTTATTTATCTTTATATTTATGTTTTATACTTTTTAAAAAAAATGAAATGAAATTTTGAATTAAAATTAAAAAACTATATAATAAATTATTGGTTTATATTGAAAATTATTATTTTTTTTTTATATAAAATTTTGGGTGTGGGTTTAAAATGTATTAGTGTAGTTGTAGGTATAGAATTAGAAATTAATGTTATTTCAAAAAATATTTATCCTTTATTATTTTTTTTAAATAAGCATACATTGTGTCAATTTAAAATTATTAGTGACATTATTTGTTACGATTCTTTAAATAAAAAATTTAGATTTTTTATGGTTTATAATTTGTTAAGTTTAACTTTTAATATTCGTTTATGTTTAATTACGAAAATAAATGAATTTACAACAGTTTTATCAACAATTAGTTTGTTTAAAGTTGCTAATTGGTTAGAACGGGAAATTTTTGATTTTTTTGGTATTTTTTTTTTATTTAATAACGATTTACGGCGTATTTTAACTGATTATGGTTTTAAAGGTTTTCCTTTGCGTAAAGATTTTCCTTTAACTGGTTTTATTGAAATGTATTATGACGATAATCAAAATAGAATTTGTTGTTCTCAATTAGAATTATCTCAAGAATATCGTAATTATAAATTAAAAACTTTATGGAAATCTTAAATAATTTTAATTAAAGTAAAAAGTAGCTAATTGAAAATGTTTGTAATAGTGGTTTAATTCCACTAAAAAAAAATAATAATTCGTACAATAAAATAATTTAAAATACTTTCATATGAAGTTAATATTATTTTTGGAAAAAAAAAATCCCATAAATATTAGATTTACCTTTTTTTTTAAATTTAATAAAGAAATGATAAATAGTATTTTTCTGCTTAGTTTTGTATATTTACAATTTAATGCCTCAAACAGATAATAGTGTGTTTTTAAGTTTAATATTTACATTAATTGAGTATTGTACTCTATTTTATGCTTTTAGTTTAGTTTATTTATTTTGTCCTTTTGTGTCAAGAATAAAAATTTATTACAATGTTTTTAGTAAAATTCGAGTGGTTAAAACCATTTTAATTACATATTTTTTAAAACGTTTATAAATATATAAATGTGTATCCAAATTTTGAATAAAATCAATAAATATAAAAAATACCTTGATATATATTACATGACGTGTATTACGAAAATGCTTTATAAAATTAATATAAAGATAAATTGTTTCTTTAATAAATTATTAAAATAAAGATAACTAAAATAAGTTAGTATATAATAAAGAATTGAAACATCTTAGTATTTTATTAAAAAAAATCATTAGAGATTTAAATAGTAATTGGGAATGAATTTAAAAAAAAATTAAAATTATTTATTAAACAAAAATAATTTTATTAATAATAAAGTGTAAGTCTTTTGATTAATTTATTTAAATTAAGATATTAGTATTTTGTATAAAAGTGAAAATCTTTCACTAAAATATTAAAAAAAATATATAATCAACAGAGAAATAGTACTGCAAAGGAATGGTTGAAATGAGTGTATATAAATAGATTATTGAAATAGATAAAAATTTATTTTTTTAAAAGCAATTTTAAAATAATGTACCTTTTGTATAATGGGTTAATTAGTTAATATTAATAGTAAACATAGTAAGTAATATAAAAATATTTTTATAAATTATTATAATTAGACCCGAAACTAAATGATCCAGTCTTAAATAGAAATTCGTTCGAACTTTAGTATGTTGCAAAATACAAAGAAAATTTAAGATTAGGGGTGAAAGGTTAAACAAATTTAGATATAGCTGGTTTTTTACGAAAATTATGTAAGTAAATCATTAATATTATAAAATAAGGGTAAAGCACATTAAAATTATATAATATTTTTTTTAGTTTTTTTTATTTTTAAAACTCAGAATATTCTAAGATTTAATAGAAAGATTTTAGGTTAAAAGGTCTAAAATCAAAAGAGATACAGCTCATATTAAAAAATAAGGTGCGTAATTTTTATACTGTAGAGGTATAAGTTATAATAGTAAATACAGATAAGATATAAGCTTGGGATCAGCTATTATTTAAAAAAATCGTAATAGATTATTAGGCTAAATTTTTATAACTTTGTGATGTATTGCTATTTATTATAATACCGAATTTTTAAATTTAAAAAATAATTGGTAGTAAAATATTTTGTTGTTATTCAATATAAATACTGTTGACATAAGTAATAATATTCATTCAATATTTAAGAATGACATTAAAGAGTTAAGGTTTTAATTGTAAATTTAAAAAATTCAAATAGTAATTACGATTTCTAAAAAAAAAATTAATTTTTTTTTTGATGAATTATATTTTTTAATTTTTTTTTATTAATTTTTTAAAATTTTTTTTTAAAATTAAAAAATCAGGAAATTATTTAATCGTACTTAAACCAACTCTGGTGATTAGGTAGAGAATACTTTAATGAGGGATAACAGTATTAAAGGAACTCGGCAAATTTTACTCTGTAACTTTGGGATAAGGAGAGCCTTTAAAAGGTGTAAGCAATAAAAGAATAACGACTGTTTATTAAAAACTTAAAACTCTGCAAAATATTATATGAAGTATAGGGTTTGACACCTGCTCAGTGGTTTTAGTTAAAAGGAGGTGTTTTAAGCACTAAATATAATCTGAACTTAACAGCGGTTATAACTATAATAATCCAAAGGTAGCAAAATTCTTTGTCAGGTAATTTCTGACTTGCATGAATGGTGTAACGTTTATTCTACTGTCTCTAATATTGACCTTATGAAATTGAATTTTTCGTGAAGATGCGATGATTTTATAGTTAGACGAAAAGACCCTATTCACCTTTACTATATATTCATATTATATTTAATTTTAATTTATATAGAATAGGTGGTAATTTTTTAAGTTATTTAATTAATAATATTAAAACAATAATAGTGTAATACCATTTAAATTATTATTAAGTATTAATTATTTTCTTAACATTTAAATATTATGAATTTGATAGTTTAACTGGGGCGGTTACCATCTAAATTGTAACGATGGTGAATAATTTGTAAATTAAAATAGCTTTTGTTATTTTTAAAGTTTAATGGCATAAATTTGCTTGATTGTATTGTTGATAAATAATACAAGAACAATGGTTTATCATAGTGATCCGATTTTTTTTTAAGATAAAAATTTCGAACAACAAATCAAAGGTACGATAGGGATAACAGGTTAATATTCTTTTAGAGTTCTTATCAATGAGAATGTTTGACACCTCGATGTTGACTTATTACATCCTGTGGCTGAAGGTGGTTTCAAGGGTTAGACTGTTCGTCTATTAAAGTAGTACATGAGTTGAGTTTAGAACGTCGTAAGACAGTTTGGTTTCTATCTGCTATAAATTAAACATTAATAAAATTCAACTTTAGTACGAGAGGATTGAGTAGTGTAAATCAAGTGTATATTAGTTATTAATTGTTAATAAGCTAATTCATTAAATTTATCGTTTATTATCACTGATTGAGTATAAGTGAGAAAAAAAATTATAATGTTTTTAGTTTAAATTATTTTTTTATTTATATTATTAATTTTAAATAGTAAAAAAAAAATTATATATTAAATTTGATATTTGTATTATTTATATTATGTTAAAAAAGGTAATTATTAGATTTTAATTATTAGATTTTTATAAAGATAGTAAAAAAAAAACGTATATAGCATGAAAAATAATTTGTTAAAAAAACATAGTAAAAACGAACAGCATCCATTTCATATGGTTAATAATAAATTAAGATTTAATAGTTTAAAAGATTATATTTTTTGAAAAGAATTATTAAGCAAGTATTATATTAGTGCTATAAATAATTATCATGAAAATTATCGATTACCTCTTACGGGAACAGTTTGAGAGCAAGTGGTAGAAAATATTTTAATTAAATCAAATTTAATTATATTAACTCCAGTCGACACCAGCCATCGAAGAGGGACAGATTTAACGGTCGAAATATTTAATTCTATTAGTTGTAAAACCAATAAAATAGAATATAAAGTACGAAAACGAGTATATGGTTGTAAAATCTCAAGTTATCGTTTAGGTAGTAGTTTAAACTATTCTGAAACTATTCGTTTGTTTGAAAACGCTTTCGATTATTATTTTATATCAATGTATTATGAGCAAAATGGGAATTATATTTATTCTTGGTATATTATACCAACTAAAAGTTTATTAAATATTGATTTATTTACATTTAATAATTATAAAACGAATATTGTAAATGGTGTTTTTTTAGCTATTTTCCCAAGTATGGCATATCAATTGTGAATTACAGTTGAAAATATGGAAAATTTTAAAAGCTATAAAGTAGTAAGCACTTCAGTTAAAATACCTAAAAATATAAATTTAATTTAGTGAAGTAGTTGTTAATTTTATAGCAAGAGTTAATTATTAAATGATAGATTATAAAACTTATAATATTAATTTAATTAAATATATAGAAATAAAAATTAGTTTAAAGAGTAACACAACCTATTGAGTTAAAGTAAATAATACTTTAAAAAGAATAGCTAAAATTTATTTTTTTATTTTAAAAGAAAAAGGTTTATTATTAAAAGAGAAACAAATAAAAATTAGGTGTTTAGGTCTAACAAGGAACAATTTACAATGTAAACGTAAAGTTGAAAATAATTATTGTTTTCAACATAATAAAAAAAAAAGGTTTAAACATAATTTAAATGAAATTTTACTTATGGATTGTGTTGAAGGTTTAAAAAAAATACCAAAAGAAACAGCTTCTATTATTATTTGCGATCCCCCTTATAATGTAAATAAAGATTTTGGTAATAATAGTGATAAACAAGGTTTAAAAAAGTATTTAAATTGGTGTAAATTATGGATTAAGCAATGTTTAAGAATACTACGTAAAGATGGTTTATTATACATTTACGGTTTTAGTGAAATTTTAGCTAATATTCAAATTGTATGTTTAAAAAAAAAATTTATACGTTGAATTATTTGGCATTATACAAATAAAGTTTCTCCAAGAAGTAATTTTTGACAGAGATCTCATGAAAGTATTTTATGCTGTTCAAAAATGAAAACTCCGTATTTTAATAGAGATTTAATACGCGAGCCTTATACTAAAGCTTATAAAAAATTAGCGGGTAAAAAAAAAATACGTAGTAGCACTAAAGGGCGTTTTGGTAGTAAAGAAACAATTTATAATGTTAATGAATTTGGCGCATTACCAAGGGACGTTATAAAAATACCAGCATTATCTGGAGCTTTTGGTTTGAAAGAACGGTTAAAAGTGCATCCGACACAAAAACCTATAGCTTTAGGAGAAAAGCTTATTAAATCTACTTTTAGGGAAGATAACTTATTAATTATTCCTTTTGCTGGAACGGGTTCTGAGTGTATAGCTGCCAAACGGTTAAAAATAAATTTTATTGCTTTTGAAATAAATAAAGATTATGTAAATTTAGCAAACAAAGAATTAAATAAAATTTAAAATTTATAATAATTTATATTAAAAAAAAGGGAAGGGTAAGGCACTGGTAAGATAAAGCTTTAATTTATTATTTATCGCTTTAAATACCATTACCATTACCTTTAACTGTAAAATTAATCTTGCATCAAGAGTTAACTATTTAATATTATTTAATTTATTAAATAATATTATATTTAAAGTGAAGTTTTAAAATTTAATAATAAATTTTAAATTAAACAATGTGAATTTTTCTGGTTCAGAATGACTGCTAAGGGTTTTTTTAACACATGTAAGTTTCTTTTTATTTTGTAAAATAAAAAAAGCGAATGGGTGAGTAAAATATTAGAATTAAATTAATAATTTAGAATAGATTTTATTAACTTAATAGTTAATAGCTAATACTAAAAAAAAATAATTTGTTATTAAATAAGCTAATAAAGTTGAGGTAATTGGTGTTGTAAATATAATACTAAGCTTAAGAAACTTAACTGTTCTGAGAGGAAGTGTAGTCACATTAGAACTGAGACAAGGTTTAAACTCATTTTAGAGTCAGCAGTGGAGAATATTTGAACAATGAACGAAAGTTTGATTCAGAAATATTCTATGAATGATGACAGCAATTTAGTTGTAAAGTTCTTTTAGTTAATGATGATAAATGACTGTAATTAAAAGTAATAAGTTCTGGCAAATCTCTGTGCCAGCAGCCGCGGTAATACAGAAAGAGCAGGCAGTATTCATAATTGCTGAGCGTAAAAGGTATGTAAATTGTTTTTTTTAAATATTATATAATTTTAAATTAGTTCATTTAAAAAAATAATTTTGTAAAATAAAACTTTGAGTTATTTAGTAAATAATAGAATTTCTAATGTAAAAGTTTAACTTGATAATATTAGAAGGAATACCAAGAGCGTAAGCAATTATTTATAAATAACTGACATTAAAATACGAAGGTAAAGGGAGCAAAAAGGATTTGAGACCCTTGTAGTCTTTAACAGTCAATTCTGGTTTTTAAATGTTATACGCATTAAAGCTAACGCCTTAAAAAACTTGCTGGGGGATTAAGATCGCAAGGTGGAAACTCAAAGATGTTGGCGGGAATTTATACACACGGTGGAGCATGTATTTTAATTTGATAACCCGCAAAAAACCTTACCACTTTTTGATATATTAAATTTTTTACAAGTTATTGTATTAAATAAAATTTACAAGTATTGCATGGCTATCGTCAGTTCGTGTTGTGAAATGTAAGGTTTATCCCATTAAACGAACGAAACCCTTATTTTTTTTTACCAAAAAAGGAACTAAAAAAAAATTTACCGATAATGTAAATAAAAAAGGATAACTGTTAAGTCATTATGATCTTTATAAAGTGGGCTAAGTATTTGCTACAAAAAAAATTACAATGAGAAATAAAAATGTAAGTTGGAATAAATCTTTAAAGATTTTTTTTTCGGATTATTTTCTGAAACTCGAAAATATAAAGTAGGAATCGTAAGTAATCGTAAATCAGCTCGTTACGGTGAATCTGTTACTAAATTTTGTACAAACTGCCCATCACGTATTTGGAATTTGTTTACGTAAAGAAAATATGTTTATTTTAAACTATAGCAATTTTAATAATTAAAAATACTATTTTTGTTTGTTGATAAATGACGAATACGAAGTTGTAACAAGGTAACTGTAGAGGAATCTGTAGTTGGAGAATCTTAATATTTAATTTATAATTTTTTTTAGTATTGTATATATTATTAGTATTAATTTATTTTTACCTTTATTCGTTGTTTTTATAGTTATGCCAATTTTATTTGTATTTTTTTCAAAAAAATAGTTTGAAAGTGTTTATAACAAATAAAAATTATTATAAATATTTATAATAATTTTATATATTTTTTATAATATAAACAAGTCTTTTATCTTGAATTAATATTATATTATTTAAAAGGTTTTAAATTAAAAAAAAGATTTTAGTATTTAGTTTAATATTAGTGTTTTACCTCTGTTAAAAGTGATTATACATATAAGAGGATTGTTGTAAATCAACCTCTATAAAAAAAGTCGAAAAACGAGTAATTAACCTTCACGTGGTGTTTTTTGTAAGTAGTCTTAAAAGATGAAACTAATAATTACAATCTATTTTTAAGGTATG
>Ga0209712_10001489_pt1 | contig 19911 bp, 16 predicted proteins | sample ArcOceMetagenome_FD_187443 | JGI IMG/M metagenome (GOLD analysis project Ga0209712, IMG submission 187443) | Marine eukaryotic phytoplankton communities from Arctic Ocean - Arctic Ocean - Greenland ARC118M Metagenome (SPAdes) (version 2) | ecosystem: Environmental > Aquatic > Marine > Oceanic...
CGCTCAATACGACCCCAATCCGAGTTAAGAAGGTTACCGAAGTTTTCAATATCAAAGAATAACTTGAAACTGTGATCAGCACTAAATGCTGGCAGTTCTTGTTGGATACGAATGTCTAAGATGGTTGACCAAGCAGAGTTGTCATTGTTACGCGGAGCGATGCTACCCGCATACTGAGCCAGCTCAGAACTATTGATGTAATCAAAGAACTCTTGTTGCGCTGCTGCATCTCCCTCAAATGAAGTGGAAGCAAAAATCGGATCGTTCGGACCACTAGGAACATAAAGCAAGTGACCGGCGTCATCATTACGGCTTTCACGTGAACAACGACCGCCACCTACGTCAAGCAGACATGCGTTGTTTTCGTTAAAAGTATAGCTGTAAGGTTGACCAGTACGACGCGTCATAAACACCGATACCTTGGTTTCGTAACCTGCGATTAACTCTTTTTTCCAATTAGCGCGGAACTTAAACAAGTGCTCAGTTTGGAAACTAGAGGTACCCGCACGTGGCGCTTGGCGATCATATGCAGCAAAGTCAGAGTAGTTAGATGACGCTGTTGCCGATGTGCCGTAACCGATATCTTCTACATCTGAATAGGTGTAGCTAGAGAACATGTCGAACTCACCGTATTCAGTATCCCATTCGTTGGTGGCTGATAGCGCATATAACTTACTATCACCAGCATCAAATGAGCCAACAATCAGAGCTTCAGGTCCTTCACTACAGTCATAGACACCACGGCCGTCTGGTGATGTGGCTACTGGGTTTTCACAACGTTGATCATACCAATATGTCGCATTGTCTAACTTGTTGTAAAGAAAGTCTGCAGAAAATAACCAACCTTCACCTAGCACTGGAAGGTCAGCATAGTAAGCAGCCCCAAGGCTAACCTTAGTCGTGGTTGGTATCTCGAAAGATGGGTTAAGTGCGTTAACACCACCATCTGGCGCTTCGTTTGCCAGTGAAGCAAGCACATCCTGTGGAATGTACTGACCTGTTGCGGCATCAGGTGTCGTTGGAACTATAACTGTCCCGAAAGCATTAGAGCTGTCAGAAATCACACCATCGTTAGAATAGCTGTTTGAAAGCCAAACCCCAGGTGATCCACCAGAGAAGCGACCAATACCACCACGAACCGTGATGTCATCTGAAGCCAACCACTCAAAAGAAATCCTTGGAAGAATCACATCCAAACCATCGATATCTGTAGCGTTGGAATAACCATAACGGTCGTTAAAGTTTTGATTGTCCCGGATTGAACCTTCAGACTCATACCAGTCATAACGAACACCCGCTTCGATGCTCAGGGTTGAATTAACATCCCATGAATCTTGAACATATAAAGAGTTGGAATTATAGCCCCAAATAGCACGCAAATCGTTTTCATTGTTGGTGACGGCATTATTATAAAGTAGTCCAGAAGCAGTAGCGTTGGATAGGTCTTCAATACTGTCAAAAACGTAAGAGCCTTCTGAGTTTTGTGCGAACAGGTTATCTATATCAACCTCTTCTCTCTCAAAACCAGCTTTAAGTATGTGATCGCCTATTGAGTATGAGGCCAAAAGTTTGAACTGTAAGAAATCCTGATCCAGTGAATTACCATGGCGGAATCGGTCTGGACCGATTGAAAGATAATTTTCATCACCATCAACTTCACGTAAAAATACCGCGAAATTAGGGAATTCAGCACCATTTAAGGAATTCTGACCTGTGGCTTGCGTGGTACTGGCTATCTTAACTTGAGTCGAGAAATTTTCAGTCCAGTCAGAAAATACGTGACCGATAATGCTCTCTACTTTTTCTGAGCGGTCATACCAAGTTGAGGATGCACCAAGTATATTGTCTGACGCTAAAAAGTTGTTACCATTTTGCTCACGAATGGCGTTTCCATCAGACATGATATAGGTGAATTTAGCACGGTGGTCCGTACTAATGTTCCAGTCTATGTTGGCAAGGATTTTTTCATTTTCGGCTGGGCCTTTGTTAAAGTCACCAATGTCGAAGCCCCAAACATCCGAAACAATCTGACCAACTTGAGCAACGTCGTCAAGCGTAATGTTAGGTTGTTCGTTAAGCGCGCCTGAACCTGCAGGACCATTACTAAGAGGAGCAACTTCTTCATACTTGTCGTAAGCAACGAAGAAAAATAGCTTGTCTTTAATTAATGAACCGCCAAGTGTTGCAACAAAGGTTTCTTCTTCAAAAGTAAAGTCGAAGTCGTTATCCCCGTTTTTATCGCCTATCAATGAGTCGCTAGTATTGTAATAACCCAATGAACCATGGAGTTCATTAGTTCCGGATTTAGTAACGGCGTTAATAGTACCGCCAGTGAAGCCGTTATATTCGACGTCAAAAGGGGCGGTCTGAACTGAGAGAGACTCGATTGCATCATAAGAAATCGGAGAACCCTGGGTAGGGTAACCATTTGCATTCAAACCAAAACGGTCATTCAAAGCAACGCCGTCGATAGTTAACGAGTTAAACTTACTGTTTGCACCGGCAATCGTTAGCTCTTTTGCTCCACCGCTTTGCACGTTGACTGATGCAAACGGATTCAGCTGAGCTGCATCTGTGATATCGCGATCAATCGAAGTCACTTCGCCTAGCGCTTCAAGGCCCAAGCTCATGCTTAGCCCATCGTTCGAGAAACCAGCTACTGCACTATTACTACCGGTTATTTGAATAACTTCAGTATTGTTAGTCTCTTCCACTGTAACAGGAAGAGAGAACGTCTGGTCTAGCGATAAGTAAAGATCATCATATTGCACAGGAGCGAATTCACCCCCACTTATCTTAACCGAGTAAGGACCACCAACACGCAAACCACGTGCTGAGAACACACCACTTGCATTTGTTGTCGCAATCGACACTGTGCCAGATGGTGTATGCGTGATAGTGACAGTGGCTCCAGAGAAAATAGCTCCAGCTTCAGTTGCAACATTACCTCGGATAGAAGAGGTTGTTGATTGCGCCATAGCAGCAGACGATAGTCCTACCGACATAGCGACTGCAATCGCGATGCGATTGAGTTTTGTTGTTTTAAACATTATGTGTTTCCTAAGTTTTGTGTGTTCTGAACGTTTGGCCAGAACAGTTGTTTGTACAGAATGCCATGAGGCACTGCCGATGGCTTGGGTGATCGATTCAAATCGACTTCTCATTCCGCATATCGCAATTCTAACAGATTGATTATGACACTTTTATTACAGTCGTAACAGTGTTGGTGTAAATTCATCAAACTGTCGCAATTCTCTGACCAAATCATACAAGTTAGCAACATGTTTTAACATAGAGCTTACAAACCTGACTAACGAGTCAAGTATAAAAATCTACATTGTGAACTGACTTTTAGCAAGTTCGCTGGTATCTTTCCTCCTAATTTACATATTTAAGAAACGGTTTGCTATGTCAACCCCTTTAGTTATTGCCATTTCAGGCGCATCTGGTTCAGGTAAGTCATTGTTTACTGAGAATTTATTAAAAGAGTTCTCAGAAGAAGGCAAAACGGTGCAAATTTTACGAGAAGATCATTATTATCGTTCTCAAGATCATTTACCTATGGCAGAACGAGAAAAAAATAATTACGACCATCCAAAAGCATTCGAGCATGAGTTGTTGGTTGAACATTTAGAGGCCTTGAGAAATTGGAAATCTATTGAGTATCCGCAATATTGTTATAAAACGCATACTCGCCTAGAAAAAACCCAAACCTTAAATTCGGCTCCTGTTATCATTATTGAAGGCATCATGTTGCTAGCTAACGATGGTTTACAACCCATGTTTGACATTAAAATTTTTGTGGATACTCCTTTAGATATCTGCCTGTTACGCCGCATGAAAAGAGATATTGCTGAAAGAGGCCGTACCTTAGAGTCTGTGGCCAAGCAATACGAGTCCACCGTTAAACCCATGTATCACCAATTTATTTCACCCAGCCGCTTTACCGCTGATGTGATTGTCACCCAAGGCGGTAAAAACCGGATTGCACTCGATGTGATTAAATCTCATATTCAGCAGAGCCTACTTTAAATAGTAGAGCTTTAATGATTACTAATAAAAATAAAAAGGAAATCATATGGTTAGTCTAATAGGCGTGGCACTTATGCTGCTCATCGCGTTTATATTTTCGTCTCACAAAAAAGCAATCAACTGGCGAACAGTAGGCGGTGCATTTGCTATTCAAGCCTCTGTAGGTGCATTAGTGCTGTATTTTCCTCCGGGGATCCAGTTTTTATTGTCGCTAACAAGTTATGTAGAAAATATTATTGGTTATAGCCAAGATGGCATTACCTTTATTTTTGGTCCTTTAGGTGATAAATCAATGGGATTTATTTTCGCCTTTAATGTGTTACCGGTGATTGTGTTTTTCTCATCACTGATTACGGTTTTATATCATTTGAAAATTATGAACATAATTATTCGAGTAATTGGCGGATTTTTGCAATATTTCCTTAAAACCAGTCGCCCCGAGTCTATGTCTGCAGCCGCTAATATTTTTGTGGGTCAAACCGAAGCGCCGTTAGTGATTAAACCTTATATCCCCAATCTAACCCGCTCTGAACTTTTTGCTGTCATGGTAGGTGGTTTAGCCTCCATTGCAGGCTCAGTTATGGCAGGTTATGCAAGTATGGGGATAGAAATAAAATATTTACTGGCAGCAAGTTTTATGGCGGCACCGGGTGGTTTATTAATGGCCAAAATCATGATCCCTGAAACAGAAGAAGTTAAAAATGAGTTAACTGCAAAGGAAGCACAGGACAATGAATACACCAATATTTTTGATGCCGCAGCCAGTGGCGCTGCCAATGGCTTACATCTGGCGTTAAACGTTGGTGCAATGTTATTAGCCTTTATTGGTTTGATCGCCTTATTAAATGGCCTCATTGGCTGGGGTGGCGGTTTCTTTGGTGCACAAGATATAAGCTTTCAGGTGATATTGGGTTATGTCTTTCAGCCGATTGCTTGGACACTGGGTGTGCCGTGGGAAGAAGCGAATATAGCCGGAAGTTTTATTGGCCAAAAAATGGTGGTGAACGAGTTTGTTGCTTATCTAGACTTCCTCAAGTATCAAGAGCAACTCTCTCCTATTACTCAAGCCATCGTTATTTTTTCTTTATGTGGCTTTGCAAACTTTTCATCTATTGCCATATTAATGGGTGGGATAGGAGCAATGGCTCCAACTAGACGTAAAGAGATTGCCCAACTGGGTTTAAAAACAGTATTAGCCGCTACTCTAGCCAATCTAATGAGTGCCGCGTTGGCAGGGTTTTACCTTAGCCTTTAAACATATTTACATTTAGAGAAAAAAATTATGGAACTAGTTGCTGTAGATTATCAAGCACCCAATGCAGACAAACTTTTTGTAGAATCTTTGCATAAAACTGGCTTTGGTGTATTGAAAAATCACCCTATTAGTCAAGATAGAGTCAGCAGTATTTACAAACGGTGGGAGGCTTTTTTTAACAGTGAAGAAAAAAATCAATATACGTTTGATAAAAATACCCACGATGGATTTTTTTCAACTGATATATCTGAAACAGCTAAGGGCTTTAAGAAAAAAGATATCAAAGAATATTTTCACTTCTATCCATGGGGACGCTGCCCAGAAGCATTAAAACAAGAAATAGCAGACTATTATCGAGACACCAATACATTGGCTTCAAAGTTACTCGCGTGGGTTGAAAAGTATTCACCACCAGAAGTGTCAGCTAAATTCACACAATCTCTGTCAAGTATGGTGACCGATAGTGAACAAACTTTGCTACGTATTTTACATTATCCACCTTTAGATGGCTCTGAAGAACCAGATGCGATTCGCGCTGCGGCTCATGAAGACATTAACTTGCTCACATTATTACCATCAGCCAATGAACCCGGTTTACAAGTCAAAGGAACAGGTGATTCATGGATAGACGTGCCCTGCGATTTTGGTAACTTAATTGTCAACATTGGCGATATGCTTCAAGAGGCATCAGGCGGGTATTTTCCATCGACGACTCACAGGGTTGTTAACCCACAAGGAAGCGATCAGACTAAAGCGCGGGTTTCTTTGCCACTGTTTTTACATCCCAATCCTGAAGTAGTGTTGTCGGCAAGGTACACAGCTAAAAGTTACCTGAAAGAACGCCTTGAGGAATTAGGTGTCGCTTAATCTAACACTTGGAAAGGAACAGCCGCCGAAAATATTAACAAGGCAGTTTCTATGGTAACAATGCAAGTTTTAGGCATTTATCAAATATCTACAAATCACCTAAAAAGTCTAATTTGTTTTGATACTTGTCTTCGTCTTGGCGGTTATGCGCCTTAATTTTAGCTTGTTTAAGATAGCGTAGGCTTTGTTGCAACTCACCAATTTCGAAGTATGCTCTAGCCAGTCCAAAATATACCTCATGTTTACTTCTATCTATAGTCAAAGCTTTTCGGAAATGAGCCAAAGCTTGATCCCAATGTTCCTGCTCCATCTCTTGTTCACCTAAATTTAAGTGATAATAAGGATTGCGGTTTCGCTTATATTCAACTTCCGCCAAAATATCCTCAGCTTCTTTTTCTCGTCCGGTAAATTTATACAGATAAGCAAGATTTTCCCAAGCAGTTAAACTATCAGAGTTCAATCCCAATGCATGTTGATAGGTTTTTTCAGCCTGATTAAAGTACCCGCTTAATCGATACACGATCCCCAGATTGACCCATCCTGAGTCAAAATAGGGGTCAAATAACAGGGATTCACGAAAATAGGCGTAAGCGGATGTATAATCTTTTCGCAACAAAGCATCGGCACCTTTGTTATTATAAAATCTAGCCATTACAGCTTGTTTATTTACGACTTTTTTTTGCAATCCACTTCTTGATGACTGGGGATCAAAATCAACCTGAAAACTACGTGCGTTCAGCATAAAAGCATTTGGGTCATGGGGAGCAGACATTTTTAAATTGATATGCCCATTTAACAAACTAAAACCCGCTTTTCTTGTCCAAAATTCAGGGATCATAATTTCCTGAAAATCCACGTAAAAACCCGCTTCAGTGGCCATGGCATACGTCATGATAGACATAGACAAGCAATTTGCTGCACGAGAATGAAAGGTCTCATTGGCGGTGTTGTTAGCATCCCCCTGATAAAGTAAATTGAGATCTGAGCGATCAAATATGGCTCTAACCAGTGCTTCCATTTGAGCAGTTTTATTTGTCATTGGTTCAATGGTAGCTTTTACGAATACTTTTGCCTCATCATCTAATGTAAATATTTCCTGCTCTGATTCTATCTGGATTTCCTTAAAACCAACGAAGCCTTTATCGTATAACAACATCTCAGACGGGGTGATATAGACGGTGGTAGATTGACATGCACAAAAAGATAAAGAGGTAACGAGTGTAATTAGAATATTCTGGATACGTGAGGCTAGCTGCATTTGATGCACTCCACTAGTAAATCAACATACTAATAACATAGCTGTCGTAAGGAATAACGACTAGTTATTTCAACATAATAAACTGCTGACTTATCCAGGTTTAACAGTCGCTAACATGTCAATTTCCCTCTGATACTTGGCTTGTTGCTGTTCAGTTCTTGCTTTCTTTTTAGCGAGCATCAAGTAATGATAACTACGTTTAACATCACCTAGTTCAAAATAGGTTTTACCCAAGCCAAAGAATACTTCATGATTTCTTTTGTCTAACTTTAGGGCACGCTGATAATGCCTTAGCGCAATTTGCCATTGTTGTTTCTCAAACGCTTTATCCCCCCTATTAATGTGAAAAAAGGGATTTTCTGAACGCTGACGTGTCACCCGACTCATGATATTGTTGGCTTTTTCATCATGCCCCATATACCGATATAAATATGATAAATTACGCCAGGCAGTTAAATTTTCTTTATTTTTTTTAATGGCCCAAAGGTAGGTTTTTTCAGCAAGCTCATACTGACCTATGAGTCGATACAAATAACCTAAGTTTGTCAAAACAGAGGACAGGTCGGGAGATTGCAAAAAAGCAGATCGAAAATAAGCATATGCTTTTACGTAATCTTTTTTCAACAATGCATCGCCACCATTATTATTGTGAAACATGGCAACAACTTGATTCAGCTTAAGCAGTGTTTTAGGAAAATGCTCTCGGGTAGCTTGTGCATCAAAATCAACTTCAAAGCCTTGCGTCAAAAATTGAGTACGCTTGCGACTGGAACCGGGTAATATCTGCAAATTAATATGTCCATTTAGCAAACTTTGCCCTTCTCTTATTGTCCAGTACTCGGGGATTTCTATATCTTGGAATCGCACACTAAAACCTAGCTCATTTGCTAAAGCATAAGTCATAATTGACATTGAAAGGCAGTTGGCAGCTCTATTGCGAAACGTTTGATTGGCAACAGTATTGGCTTCAGCTCGATACAATAAATTTAAATCTGAACGAGAAAAAATATGTTGAACCAAAGCTTGAATTTGTTTTTTGGGTTTTGATACTCCTCTTATCGCAGATTGAGCAAAGGCTTTAGCTTCATCATTCAATTCGAAAATTTCTATTTCACTTTCTACAGTGATATTTTCAAACCCTTCAAACCCCTCATCATAAAGTAACGTTTTATGACTAACCGATATCTTTGGAACCGCCTGACAACCAATAAACATTATAGTGAAGAGTAAGATACTGAAGTGCTTCATAGCTCACCTACAGTTAGTAAAAAGGTTGTCGAACTTTTACCAATATAATGTATTGTTTTTAATCTTTTAGAAGTTCAAACCTTTGAGTTGTTTTATAACACTAGCAGACGTAATAGACTTAGGTTAATGATCTTAACTAATTGTGAATAAAGAAAACGATATGAAAATTGCCATTTTAGGTGCCATGGATGAAGAGATAACCCTTATTCGTGCATCTTTAAAAAGTTGCCAAGAAAAACACTTTAATCATCTTACCGTATATATTGGCAAACTTGGGGAAGTCGACGTTGCTTTGGTCAAATGTGGAATAGGTAAAGTGGCAGCATCTGTTTCAACTAGCGTTGTGATCCATCATTTCGCTCCCGATTTCGTTATAAATACGGGTTCGGCTGGGGGGTTTTCCAGTCACCTGAATATTGGGGATATTGTCATAGCGAATGAGTTACGACACCACGATGCTGACTTAACACACTTTGGCTACGAACTTGGTCAAACCGCAGGTATGCCAGCATATTTTGAATGTGATAAAGTGTTACTTGAGCACGCTTCTAATGCTGCAACTAGCCTAAAAGACATACAAGTACAGCAAGGGCTTATTTGTACCGGAGATTCTTTTGTTGGAAGTGATGAATCTGCAGACGTTATTAGGCAAAACTTCCCAGCTGTCTGTGCAGTAGAAATGGAAGGTGTGGCCATTGCTCAGAGTTGCCACTTATTAAGTATTCCCTTTTTGGTTATCCGCTCACTGTCTGATATTGCTGGTAAAACGTCGACTGTTTCTTTTCAAGCATACCTTGACCAAGCAGCTAAAAATTCGGCAACGTTAGTGATGCAAACTATTGCAAAATTAGCGTAATGCATAGCATTATCAATACCTTATTAAATGAGCATCTTTTGCCATTTTGGGTATTATTGTCGATTATTGTTGTGGAACGTTACGTACCTTGGCCTGACAAATACCACCCAATCAGTTTTATAAAAGTCTTAGCAATAGGTATGCAGGCTAAAGTACTTTCGCCAGAACGAAATTCTATTCGGCAACAAGAAATATCAGGCACCTTAGCTTGTATCGTTTTACTGCTCCCTTTTTGTAGCATACTAGCGGTGTTTAAATACTTATCTGAGTATCCTATTTTTTTTGAAGCATTAATGCTTCTTGTTGCTTTACGCTTTCAAAATATTCCTAAACAAACCCGTCGAGTCTGCGCTGCGTTATCAAGACAGCAAAAAATGTTAGCGCGACATGCACTATCGCAAATAGTCAGAAGGGAAACCGAACAAATGTCTCCATTAGGCATGGTCAAAGCCAATATCGAGTCATTATTATTACGATATAGTTACCAGTATTGTTCAGTGGTTTTCTGGTATCTACTAGCCGGGGGAGTGGGCGCCCTGATTTATCGTTTAATCTACGAATTATCTTTGTGTTGGAATACTAAATTAGCTAAGTTTAGGTATTTTGGCCAACCTGTTCGTTACGTTGTCAATATACTGCAGTGGTTACCTAGCAAGTTAGCGAGCCTGAGTGTTGTGATAGCGGTCAACATTAACCAAGGTTCAGCTGCGATATTCCAGCGTGTAAGTTATCAATGTAATCATTTATTTGTTTTAAACTTGTGTGGAGCCAGTTTAGGAATAGAACTTGGTGGACCAGCTTACTACGAACAACAAAAAGTACGCACTAAAAAATGTGGTGGAAACAGACAAATCATACTAGCTGATAACACTAGAGCCTTAGCCGCAATATATCGAGCAACATGGGTATGGTTGACTCTTTATTTTTTGGGGTGTGCATTGTCGTTTTTAATCGCTAAATAACAAAATGCTAACCTGTATTGGCAAGGCAACGGTTAATATCCTTTACAGCCTGAGCTCCACTATTTACTATCAGTAACTCACTCAACAAAATGGAGAATTTATTGTGTTCAAACACGTTACCTTTTGGGTATTAAGCTTACTAAGTATTTCGGCCTACTCTTCCAATGTCAGCGACATAAGCCAACAAGAATTGTTCGAAGCAAATTCAAATAACGTGGTAATAGTAGACGTTCGAACAACTGAAGAATTCCAACAAGGGCATGTACCAAATGCGATAAATGTCCCATTGAGCAACATTATCGACAACCCTGATATTTTAACTTTTTCGAAGGAAAAGCCAATCGTACTTTATTGTCGTTCTGGTTACCGAGCAGGCAAAGCAGCAGAGGCTTTACAAAAATATGGATACACGAACCTTCGCCATCTTGAAGGTGATATGCAGGGTTGGTCAAAAGCAGGCTTGCCTGTCGCAAAGTAACGTTTATTAAGTAGGTAAATTCAGCTTATGGATATCACCCTCACCACCCCAGCAATGTTGTTTCCAGCTATATCGTTGTTGCTATTGGCTTATACCAACCGCTTTTTAGCGCTTGCGAGTATCATCAGAAATTTTGACTTAGGTGAGAGTAACGAAAATGATCAGGGGCAAATCAAAAGCCTTCGCTCACGCATTCAATTAATCAAAAATATGCAAGGTGCTGGCATGGCTAGTTTTTTCTTATGTGTATTGTCCATGTTAGCTATTTATGCTAACTATCAAACAGTTGGAAGCACAATATTCGCCTCTAGCCTAGTGTTATTATTATATTCGCTTTGGTTGTCAGTAAGAGAAATACATATTTCTGTCGAAGCCCTAGATATGCATTTGAGTCACTTGAATTTACCCGCTAAAAAACGTTCTTGAAATAAACCCAATATCCATCGATAAAACCAAAAGACAACTCACCAAGAATATTTTCAAGAGGCCAATTTCTAAGGAAACTGGCCTTGTACTTTTTACTTAAACATTATGCGAGCAAATTTGCGTTTACCAATCTGCAACACCACCTGTGAAGGTTGAGTAAACTGGTGTTTAGGGTTATTGACTTTTTCACCGTCGATCTTAACTGCACCTTGTTTGATCATCCGCATAGCATCAGAGGTCGAGTTAACTAGACCAGCATCTTTTAAAACATTCGCTATCATCAACCCTTCGCTAGGCAACAAATATTCAAATTCTGGCATCTCATCAGGAATGACATTTTTCTGAAAACGCTGGATAAAATCTTGATGTGCCGCCTCTGCATCTTGTTCACTATGAAAACGCGTAATTAACTCTTTTGCCAAGTCGATTTTACTGTCTCTTGGGTTGGCCCCTGCTTCAACAGTTTGTTTAATAACTTCAATTTCATTCTTAGGAATAAAGCTCAATAAATCATAATAACGCCACATCAAATCATCAGATATAGACATCACCTTACCAAACATATCGTTTGGCGCATCGGTAATCCCAATATAATTCCCCAAAGATTTAGACATTTTTTGTACACCATCTAATCCCTCAAGTAACGGCATCATCAATACTGTTTGTTGCCTTTGACCTTCAGATTTTTGTAATTCCCTACCCATTAGCAGATTAAATCGTTGATCGGTGCCACCCAACTCGACATCTGCTTCTAATGCAACGGAGTCCCAACCTTGCACGAGAGGATAAAGGAATTCGTGGATCGCAATAGGTTGACCACCGGCATAACGTTTTTTGAAATCATCCCTTTCTAACATTCGCGCTACAGTCTGATTAGACGCGAGTTTTATCATACCTGCAGCACCCAACTTTTCCATCCACTGAGAATTGAAACGAATGGTTGTTTTTGCTGGATCGAGGATTTTAAACACTTGCTCTTTATAAGTTTCAGCGTTGGCCAACACATCTTCTTTAGTCAATGGTTTTCTGGTAACATTTTTGCCGGTTGGATCACCAATCATGCCAGTGAAATCGCCAATTAAAAATATCACTTCATGACCAAGCTGCTGAAAAGTGCGTAACTTGTTGATCAGTACAGTATGACCTAAATGTAAGTCAGGTGCGGTAGGATCGAATCCAGCTTTAATTCTTAATGGTTTGCCTTCTTTTAGTTTAGCAATAAGCTCATCTTCTAATAATATTTCCTCTGCCCCACGCTGAATTTCAGCCATCGCACTTTGCCAATCTGACATTTTATAACCTTCTTAAAAAACTGCAATTTATCTTACTACATATATTTTACTTGCCAAGACCCAGCAATGAAAGGGCTATGGTATTTTTTACGATAACTAAAAGTGATTACCTACACCCAATAAACGACGCGAAAACGTAGCGGCAACTGGAAAATCTTTCATAATGCATATATTCTGCAGGTTAGATTCACCAAGTGTGTTGTATTTGTGATTAAAAAGACTTTTAAAAATATGCCTAAACCGCACAGATGGGTGATGTCTGCGGTTGCAGGATGCCTATTTATTTTGGTTCTTTTACCTTCTGAGCCAGTCAGCGCATACAAAAGCACAGCCTCTACTTTAGAGGTCGGTAAACGATATGAACTAGAAGTTAACTTTAATAACTTACCTGTAGAAAACCTTTTGGGTCTTGAAACCATAAATGAATCGAAGTCGGTCGTTGTCAAAAAAGGCGATAACTTGGCTATGATATTCAAACGCAGCGGTTTGTCTCCTCAGCAAACCTACCGAGTAAGTAAAGCCGGTAAACTAGCAAAAAAACTCCTAAAAATAATGCCTGGTGACGTATTAGAGATGCAAATCGATGCACAAGGCCAGTTAATCTCATTGATGTACCCATTTTCAAGTACAGATACTCTGGTTGTCACTAAAAACGAAGATAATACATTTATCAGTGAAATTGAAACACTCGAAGTAGATACCCGACTAAATTATACTCAGGGCGATGTCACCAACAGTTTTTGGAATGCAGGTCTGAAGGCTAATTTAACCAATAACCAAATCATGCAAGTAGCAGGTATTTTTGGCTGGGATATTGATTTTGCTTTAGGCCTCAGAGCTGGAGACAGTTTTTATGTGATGTTTGAAGAACATTACATAAAAGGCGAGTTCATTGAAAATGGCAACATAGTCGCCGCGCAATTTGTCAATCAGGGGGAAGCGTTCACAGCTATTCGTTATGATGATGGTAATTTCTACACTCCTCAAGGCAATAGTATGCGCAAAAGTTTTTTGCGCGCGCCAGTCAACTTCAGATATATCAGCTCAAGTTTTAAGAAAAACCGCTTTCACCCTGTGCAAAAACGTTGGAAAGCCCATAGAGGCGTAGACTATGCTGCAGACCGTGGCACCCCAGTGATGGCAGCAGGTGATGGCAAAGTGATAAAATCAGCCTACGACAAATATAATGGTCACCATGTATTTATTCAACACGGTGAGAAATATGTGACCAAATATTTACACTTTACAAAACGTAAGGTAAAAAAAGGCCAAACCGTTAAGCAAGGCCAAATGATAGGCACTGTAGGATCTACCGGTTTGGCTTCAGGACCGCATTTACATTATGAGTTTTTGGTAAATGGTGTGCATCGCAATCCCCGCACGGTAAATTTACCAAAAGCAGAACCCATAGCAAATAAAGAAAAAGTTAAATTTACTGATATTGCAGCAATCAGATTGCAGCAATTAAATAATAACAAACGTATTATGTTAGCAATGAATTAAGGGCAGCTATGCCACATCTATATCTAGGATTGATGTCTGGAACCAGTATTGATGGAGTTGATATTGCCTTGGTAGATTTTTCTGGATCTCATCCTAGGCTATTAGATTGTCGGACCTTTCCTTTTCTGGCTTCTTTAACTGAAGAACTACACCAACTGAGCGCACCAAGTAATAATGAAATAGAACGAATGGGTCGCGCAGATAGGGCTGTGGCTGAGACATTTGCTGAGGCTTCATTGCAATTGCTTAAAGACAACTATGTACGCCCTGATCAAATTATAGCAATTGGCTCTCACGGACAAACAATTCGTCATATTCCTTCCGGTGAACATGGCTTTAGCTTGCAAATTGGCGATCCTAACACCTTAGCAATATTAACAGGCATTGACGTAATAGCTGACTTTAGGCGAAAAGACATCGCTTTAGGCGGTCAAGGCGCTCCCTTGGTACCTGCTTTTCACAAAGCGGTGTTTGCCAGTCCCAAAAAATCAAGGATGGTGATCAATATTGGTGGTATCGCAAATATTACTTATCTACCGAAAAACGATACTGATAACATTATTGGTTACGATACTGGCCCTGGAAATACCTTGTTAGATGTTTGGTGTAAGCTTCATACAGGGAAAAACTATGATGAAAAAGGGCAATGGGCAGCTCAGTGCTCTGCAGAGCCTGAGCTGTTCCAACTATTAAGCAAACATCCATACTTTTTAGCGCCAGCACCCAAAAGTTGTGGGCGTGAACAATTTAATCTGTCGTGGTTGCAGCAAAATCTAAGCAGCATGAGACGCTTTATTGATCCACAGGTTGTGCAGGCAACATTGGTGATGTTGACTACGTATACAATTGCCAAGCAAGTTTTACAATTTAAAGATGTTGAGCAGGTGTATATTTGTGGTGGGGGTGCTCGAAATGAGTTTTTAGTTGAAGAACTCGAGTCTCAACTACACGAATGTGATTTATTCACTACAGATGAACTGGGCGTTGAAGCCGATGCAGTTGAAGCGATGGCGTTTGCTTGGCTTGCCTATGCTCATGTCAATAAGATACAAGGCAGCGTTGCCAGCGTGACCGGTGCTACAAGAGGTGCAGTTTTAGGTACCTTTTGTCCAGGTAGAGAATAATAATGGCAAAACGCCAGTTAGATAAAACAGATATCGCTATTTTAGCCGCTTTATACAAAGACGCTAGAATGAACAACAAAGACATAGCTGAATTAGTTGGACTGGCACCGTCTACATGTCTTGAGAGAATTAAGAAATTACAAAGCGAACAGGTCATTAAAGGCGCACGGTTAAACGTCGACTTTCAAGCCTTAGGTGGCAATATCCAGGTGATGATTTCTATTCGTCTTTCTGATCACAGTCGACCTACAATCAATACTTTTCAAAATCAATTGGCTTTATTACCTGAAGTGATAAGTCTTTATCATATGGGTGGCGAAAACGACTTTTTACTGCATGCGAGTTTGGGTGATACAGAGCATTTACGAGATTTTGTGTTTAATGCCATTACCGCAAGAAAAGAAGTCAACCATGTAGAAACAGCTCTGATTTACAACCAAATAAACGGTACTGTACTACCTAAAGTTTGACATAAACCTCATTTCAGACTCTGCTACTACAGCTCAAAATACTCAGTAAAACACTTATACAACTGGGTCCCGCTAAGTACAGAAGCGGATGGAAAATGTAAAATAGCCACCAAATTACAGGGAGCTAAGATATCTGTTGTCGCTTTATCTGTATCTAAATTGTCGACATTAAGCACCCTGGCTAGTACTCCACCTTTTTTGACGATATCACCAGGCTTAGCGATATATTCCACTATGCCGCCTTGTTGGGTAAAAAGTGTTTTATAATTATTTAGGGTGATGGCCTTGCGTGACATGTTTTCAGGTAAAGTTGAACTATTAGGTAAACAGCCCTTAGCAGTTAAATAAGTCAGAATGCTTTTAGCGTCATATTCGCCGTCTTGAAAACTAATCACCTCTTGACTACCCATTTCTAGCGTAAAAGCCTCAACTGCAAAATCAACTGGCTGTTTACGCTTACTACTGACTAAATCTGTCAGCAACCACCATGGGCAAAACGTGGCTTCATCCAAGGCGCCTGAAAACACATTTGGCATCAATATAACGTGAGGAATATTAAACAAACTAGCAGAAGCCTTAGCATATTCAGGCACATAAATATGTCGCGTTGATACGGGACCATTGTGCAAGTCCAGCACATAATCTGCATCAAATGCTAATTCTTGCAACTTTAAATTAAGATGCTGGGCCAGACCAATACCCCAAGTTTCACTTAATCTAGATTGTAATTGTTGTTTCATTTTTCGTCGAAAACGAGATTTTATCGACTGGACAGATTCATCATCATCAATGGTTTTTGCAAACTTATGGATAACAGCATCATCGTAGTAGTAACCACGATTCCAATTGGTGCCATTCACAGGATCAAAACGCCCCAATGTATATTCACCTGCTTTGATGTTGGTGCCAACTGGATTGCAATTGGGAACCAATAACACTTCGCCACAGATAGGCAGGGTCTTAAGCCATTGAATAAGTTGATAAATAACCACGTTACCTTGCACTTCAGCTCCGTGGATTGAGCTCTGAATATACACCTTAGGCCCAGGCTGCTCACCAACAAACCGATACAAAGGCACATTCATGTTTCTACCGGATGCGTTTTGGGCCACCACTATGTGTTCTTTTAACAGCTTATTCATGCAACTCGTGCGTCCTGTCTAAAACTCTAGGTTTTAGATTTTGGAAAGTGTGGGGATATAGATTGACGAACGCTATTGCCCCAAAGAATAGCCTGGTTAAATAGGCTATGTAGGTGCTTTTGATCAATTTCTAGAATTTTTGAAATTCTGGTGACTTTCAACCAATTACCACTTTCAAAGGCTTTGACTAACATCAAATAAACAGATAAGTCATTTTGACCGCCACACAGGGCTTCTTTTACCTCATCAACTAAAGGTAACTTCTTGATCAACGACTCCATTTGTTGATCTAGCAAGGCGTCCAACATTGAAAACAACCCCACTAAAAATGCTGTAGGAGGGTTATTACCAATATTTTTCTCAATTCCCAATAGATCACAGAATTTTGCTCGCACCAAAGACAAATGAAGTAACTCTAAAGGTTTATCATCAGATAAATTTGCCAAGGCCAGCAAAGCGATAAACTTCTTAATTTCTACTTCGCCCATATAGTTAATTGCATGTCGCAATGAAGTGATTTTGTAACGTTTATTAATAGTGGGGTTATTGATAAATCGCAGAAGCATGTAAGACAGGCCCACATCGTGTTCTATGACATTATTAACACTTTCTAAATCGAATGACTCACTGGAACTAGCGCCCATTAATTCGACTAAAGTTAATTTTGAGGTAGGTAGATTTTTATTGGATACCGATATTGGTCTGGCGAAGAAGTACCCTTGAAAATAATCAAACCCCATATCCGTAAAAATATTGAAGCTCTCTTGTGTGTCAACCTTATCTGCAATCAATTGCACATTAGCATCAATGAATCGATTAACATTTTTTGACAAAAAATCTAAATTTTCAACGTTAGTATTCACTTTAATCATATCAATAAAAGGTAAATACTCATTCCAACTTGGCTCCAGACTGGGATCTTCTAAAGCGATGTTATAACCCATATTTTTAAGATGCTTACACATATCTAAGAGATTATTATCATTGCTTCGGTCAGCAACCAACTCTACCACCACATTTTCTGGGTTAAGATAAGTTGGCAAGCCACTTATTAATGTCTCAGGCTGAAAATTAATAAAAGATTTTTTACTACAAGAGATATCGTCTAAACTAAGTGTTTGATAATTTTTGTTGATGAGCTTAGTAGTTACCGCATCTCTTTCTTCAGTAGGATAACAATTATTTTTACCATCCCTAAAAAAAAGTTCATAAGCAAAAACTTCTTTATATTTATCTAATATGGGTTGGCGAGCTATAAAAGCAAACATATACGTCCTGTCTAAATATATTCAATATCGTGATTTTTCGCTTGGGAAACAATAGCTATTTATGACTAATGATTCAGATGTTTTACATGCTATCAACAGTATCATAGCACTAAAAAAAAGGGGATGAATACACCTCTACTCATTAAGGTCATTTTAAACTTAACCTCTGACCAATTGTTTTATTATGATGCCTCACTTTACCTGAGCATTATAGAAAGCACAGTGCATTTTTAAGTGGGGTGATACTTATTTCCAAATGTTGACGACTTCTTTTAAGAGCCACTCTCAAGTGGTGATGCTTAAAATAAGAATTTTGATGCCTTTACATCGACATATAATGCAGTCTTAACATCCTCGTTTATAGACAGCTCTCCACCAATAATATGCATAGGTTAGATGAGTAATGCTTTAAGAATTAGAAGCAAACCTACAAAAAACACAAGTAAATTGTTAATCAATGATTGTACCAATTAAAATAGTAACAAGATTTAGCTTTGACCAGTGTTCAGTGAAGGTGTTAGACCCGCTTAGTGCTCCCCAAATTAGCCAAAGCTAATAATCCGATAAGATTTTTGACTTCGACATGCCCAAAATAATTAAGCAAATGTTAAAAAATCGCGTGTTTTATAGATATCCAAACATAAGAACATTTACCTTTTCATCATGCTTATCAAAGAGGCGTTGATCCAAGAGATACCTTTATTGCGTACAAAAGTTAATATTTGAAATCAACAATATCTTTAGACTTCAAACAGTTGAAAAAAATATTTACGTCACAGCTTATAAAACTGACAAATATTTTTTCAAAAAGTATCGATCAATCAAATATCGACATAAAACTCTAAAAATAATGGGATGAATTTAGGTCGCAGATTCAGTTTTTTTTTGCTAAAATCGCGAGCTGAGGTTAAATACGGGGGTAATTATGAGTACAGATTTACGCGCACTGACATTAACTGTCCCGCAGACGGGAAGTATCGAGACTTACGTTCAAGCTGTGAGTAGCATTAATATGCTCAGCGCTGAAGATGAACGTGGTTTAGCTGAACGCTTACAACAAGATGGTGACTTACAAGCTGCCAGAAAGCTGATTATGTCTCACTTGCGTTTTGTAGTTCACATAGCAAAATCGTATTCCGGTTATGGTTTACCTCAAGCTGATTTGATTCAAGAAGGCAACATTGGCTTGATGAAAGCGGTTAAACGCTTCGATCCAACGGTAGGTGTTCGATTAGTCTCTTTTGCTGTGCACTGGATAAAAGCTGAGATACATGAATTCGTACTAAAGAACTGGCGTATCGTTAAAGTGGCGACCACCAAAGCTCAACGTAAGTTATTTTTCAATCTTCGTAAGAACAAGAAACGCCTCGGATGGTTCACCCATGCTGAAGTACAAAAGGTAGCAGAAACGTTAGGTGTCAGCACCAAAGAAGTATTGCAAATGGAAGCTCGTATGAGCAGTCATGATCAAGCTTTCGACTTGTCTGCTGATGATGATGAAAGTGGTAGTTTTGCGCCAGTTCAATTTCTTGAAGATAAAACGACAGACGTAGAATCTGATGTTATCAATGCAGATTGGGATTCGAATGCATCCGGCAAATTGTACGCTGCACTCAAAACACTTGACGACCGTAGTCAACATATCATCCAAACTCGCTGGTTATCAGATGACAAAACAACCTTACAAGACTTGGCTGATAAGTACCAAGTGTCTGCTGAGCGTGTTCGTC
>Ga0209712_10001490_pt1 | contig 19875 bp, 20 predicted proteins | sample ArcOceMetagenome_FD_187443 | JGI IMG/M metagenome (GOLD analysis project Ga0209712, IMG submission 187443) | Marine eukaryotic phytoplankton communities from Arctic Ocean - Arctic Ocean - Greenland ARC118M Metagenome (SPAdes) (version 2) | ecosystem: Environmental > Aquatic > Marine > Oceanic...
ATACAGAAATGGTGTTAATTACAAATAATTTACCAACGGGTTATCACAGAGATTATCAATTGTTAAAAGAAAATATAATCAACGCTTTTGAAGATGTAAAAGATATTTTAGACATTTTAAATTATTCCATTCAACAGGTAATCGTAAAAGAGATTGATTTAAATGATGAAAAATACCAATACTTATTTACGGTAGACAGTATTAATAATTTAGTGGTTGAAGGCATGCCTTTTAGAGAAGCTTATAAACAAATTGGCGAACAAGTACAAGCAGGTACTTACCAGCCAGATTTAGGAAAACAACATACACATGTCGGGAGTATTCACAACTTGAGTTTGGATAAAATTCGTGAAAAATATCCAGAAAAATAAAGTCTTTTTGCCGTAAATTCATAAATTACAACTTAAAAATTTATGAATTTAGGGCTTATTTTAGTTTTTATTTTAACCTTTCTGCTTTAAAATAGGAATCTTAAAATTATAGGAAAGTACCACTCGTGTAAAAATAATTAGATGTAACGTTTTTATTAAAAATATAGATTGACACCTATTGCAGTGCTAAAAATAGCATTTAATCCAATTTCCTTAGATGTAATCGCAGACCATAAATAGGTTTCTACGGTTCCTAATTCATAATAGAAGTCAATACCTTTTATTCTTTTAGAAATCCCAAAATCTTTATGCACTAAAACTCCTATAAACAGGGTAAAATGAATTGCACTGGGAACATAGTAGCCTTTAGGATATTTATCAGGAAGTACAAGAAAAGAATTATTTCCTGTTTCCAAACTTCCTGTAAATCCAGCAATTGGAGATACGGTATAGTTCCCTATTTTTTTTCTATAAAGGGGAAATGTATTCTTAATACTAATTAAATGTATTTCATTTGCTTTCGAAATTGACACGGGTACATAACCATATAATAATTCTGTATACAATACCTTATCAAAAAGCTGATACCCCACTCCAACAGAAAGTACGCCCAAATTTCCTGCAAATTGCATTTTCGCATAGTCTGGCTCATACCATGCTTTCTCCTTTGCTTTGTCTTGAATTAAAATAGCATCTTGTGCAAACGTATTGGATAAGAATAATAGTGCAACGAATAGTAATAGTATCTTTTTAATTTTCATTTTATTTATAGTTTTATCAATTCTATTTCAAAAGATTCATTTTGTACACTTACAATAGCATAGGATGGTGCTTTATTTGGTGCAGGTACTGTTAAATAATTTACGGCGTCTCCATAAAAATTCTCATAAAGAAAACTATGCGTGTGCCCATGAATTGATAAAGGAACATTATTTGCTTGCATTAATGATTGATATTTTTGCTCCATTTCCGGACCGAATTGATCTCCAAAAGGAGGAATATGAGCAATTACAAACACGTTTTTAAATAAATTGTTACTACTTAATTCTTTTGATAACCAATCAAAATCAGGATTCTTTTTACTTTCCCAAACGATGTCATCAAAAAATATAAACTTATTTTCATTAAATTCAAAAGCGTAATTATAGTCACCAAACATTTTCATGTAGATTTCACCTCCGTTTGAACTATAATCGTGGTTCCCAATAACTGTTAGATAAGGCTTCTGAAGGTTCTCCATTAGGCCATAAAAAAGCTCGTATTCTTTTAATAGTCCTTGTTCGGCAAGATCGCCCCCAAAGATTACAAATGAAATGTCCTCATTTTTATTTATATCATCAAGAACTGTATTAAAATTAGTGTAAAAAATATGACTATCGGTAACAACAGCAAATTTAAAATCACTAGATTCTATTTGAATCTCTTTTATTAATTGTAAGTTTTTAGCTGTTGTATTTTTTTGTGCTGTTTTTACACTTGCTTCATAAACGCTGTATTCAAAGAGGTTATCGCAGTTCATAAAAGTTATTGTAATAGCAAATAATACTGTAATTTTTAAAAAATTCATTTCTTTTTATCGCAAGTTTTTAGGTCCTAAGGAAAATTATAAATTTATTAGTCTACAAAAAAACAGAACCTTACAGTTGTAAAAATAGATTATTAATTTGAATGATGAAAAGCATCCATCTAAATTTGATAACATCCATCATTTAGTAATTGAAGAAGTATACTTTAAAAAAACTGTCAAAATACTGGTAATCAATTTATAGCAGGAACAAACAAACCAGATTTAGGGAAACAACATACACATTTTGGTAGTATTTATATAAAATTAAAGTAAAATACCCAAAGAATTAGTATTCAATAAAAAAGCAGCTATTATAAGATAGCTGCTTTTTAGTACTTTAATAAAACTTTGATAAGACTAATTTAATGTAGGCTTTTTAAAATATTTAAAAGGAACAAATAACATTCCAAAACATTGGCTATCCTTTTTCCCCATATTCTTATGGTGAATTTTATGTGCCTTTCTTAATCCCTTTAAGTAAGCATTATTAGTGTTTTTAAACCATTTGAATCTTTGATGAATTAAAACATCATGAATTGTAAAATAGGCAATCCCATAAAACATAATACCTAAACCTATGTATAGTAAATAGGTATATTCTGTGTATGTACCAAAGAAGAATAATGCCATGCTGGGTATCGCAAATATTGCAAAAAACAAATCGTTTTTTTCAAATCCATCATATTTTGGTTGATGATGATCTTCATGTAAAAACCAACCAAAACCGTGCATCACATATTTATGCGTAAACCAGCTTACACCTTCCATAATAATAAAAACTCCTAAAGTAATTAGAGCAAACATCATTTTTAAATCATTTTTAATTTATACTTTACGTAACTTCTAGCTAATAAATTTAATTTCATTGGGTCCGAGATTCGAATTCTCGTATCCATAATTTCTTCTGAAGGTACTTTATTTAATTTCTTTAATAGCCTTCTATAATATCTATATGCCATGTAAACTCCGAACTTTGCCTCTACTGGTAATTTTAAAATTCCATTTTTAAATGCAAAATCAAAATCAGCTTCAATCTCATCAATAATTAATTGTTTGGAGGCAGTATCTAGTTTTCCTAAATCTATATTTGGAAAGTAAGATCTATTTAAAACTTCATAATCATCCTTTAAATCCCTTAAAAAATTTACTTTTTGAAACGCAGAACCTAAACGCATTGCTGCATCTTTTAATGCATCAAACATAACATCATTACCATTTACAAATACTTTTAGACACATCAAACCAACCACATCTGCAGAACCATAGATATACTCATCATATTCTTCTTTCGTAGAATATTCAGTTTTAAATAAATCTGCTTTCATACTTTTTAAGAATGCTTGTACCATTTCATCTGGTATCTTGTATTTATTTACAGTTTGTTGGAATGAATTTAAAATAGGATTTAAGCTAATACCCTGCTCTTTTGCCATATAATAATCACGCTCAAAATGCGTCATTAATAGTTCCTTGTCATAGTCATGAAAGGTATCTACAATTTCATCTGCAAAACGCACAAAACCATAAATATTATAAATATCTGTTCTTATTTTTGGAGACAATGTATGCACAGCCATTGAAAAAGAAGTACTATACTTTTCAGTGACTAGCTTGCTACAATCATTAGAAACAGTGTCAAATAACGCTTTCATATTTCTCTAAAATTTATTTTTTTTAATTAATTCTGATGCTATTTTTCCTGAAATTAATGCTGGTGGCACTCCTGGTCCAGGAACAGTTAATTGTCCTGTAAAATATAAGTTATTCACTTTGCTACTTTTAATACTCGGTCTTAAAAAAGCAGTTTGCAGCAATGTGTTGGCCATTCCATAAGCATTTCCTTTATATGAATTGTATTCTTTTTTAAAGTCTTTCACACAAAAAGATCTTTTAAAAATAACACTACTTTTAACTTCTTGATTTGTTAATTTTTCAAATCTATCTAATATCTTATGAAAATATGCTTCTCTTAGTTCCTCTGTATCTTCTATTCCTGGTGCTAATGGAATTAAGAAAAACCCTGCTTCTTTGCCTTCGGGTGCAGAAGTATTATCTGTCATAGAAGTAAAGTTAGCATAAAACAATGGATTTGTTGGCCATTTAGGATGATCATAAATTTCTTCTGCATGTAAATCAAAATCTGTATCAAAAAATAGAGTATGATGACTTGCGTTTTCTATTTTCTTATCAAAACCAACATAAAATAACAACGAAGAAGGTGCAAATGTCTTCTTATCCCAATATTTTTCTGAATATTGTCTTAAACCTTCCTCTAATAAAGTTTCTGTATGATGATAATCTGCACCACTTAAAACTAAAGTAGTTTCAATGGTTTTGCCATTTACCAACAAACCAGAAACATTTCGTTTTTTGTCTGTTAAAATTTTTTCTACATTGGCATTTACTTCAAAATTTACACCTAAAGAGGTTGCTAAAGAAACCATACCTTCAATTACCTGATACATGCCACCTCTTGGGTGCCAAGTACCTAAACCAAAATCTGCATAATTCATAAAATTATAAAAAGCAGGTGTATTACTTGGTTTTGCTCCTAAAAACAATACGGGAAATTCTAAAATTTTAATTAGTTTACTACTTTTTATATTTTTCCTTACCTCTTTTCTAATGGTAGAAAAAAACTGAGTAACTCTAGCCACAGTTTTGGTTGTGACTAATTCTAATGGAGAAATACCCGGTTTGTAGACAATATCTAAAACAGCTATTTCATAATTTGCTTTTGCAGAATCTAAGAAAGATTTTAGGTGCTTTGCACTTCCTTTCTCTTCTGACTCAAACATCTTATAAATATCCTCTAGATTTTCAGAAATTTTTAATGAGGAATTTTCACCGAAATAAACCTCGTAACCTGGACTTAACTTATCTAAAACATAATAATCTGAAGGTTTTTTACCAAAATCTGCAAAAAACCGCTCAAACACGTCTGGCATCCAGTACCAAGAAGGACCAAGGTCAAATGTAAAACCGTCTTTTTTATATTGTCTTGCTCTTCCTCCTAAAGTTTCATTTTTTTCTAAAACAGTAACGTTATAACCTTCTTTTGCTAAATAACAAGAAGCCGACAACGCAGAAAAACCAGAACCAATAATATAAATGTCTTTTTTCATTAACTATATTTGTTTAACAAAGATACCAAAAAACTAAACAAATTTGAAGATAAAATAAATTATATAACTTTTAATATATCTAAAATACTATCACAGAAAGAAATATTGGTTTTGTAGTCTTTCGTTTTTAATAAAGACGTCCTTCTACCTATAGCAATAAACTCATGGTTAGAAGTTCCTAGAAGACCTTCAACCTGATTAAAGTAATCTTCTATTTTATCTTTATAAGGTTGGACGGTTAATGAAGTTATAAAACACAAATCTTTTTTAGTCTCAAAAAAACCTTTTAAATTATCTAATGGCAAATTCTGACCAAGATAAATAGTCTTATTCCCTTTTAAAAGTAGCTCGTAGTTTAAGTATAAGAGACCTAAATCATGAATTTCATTTTCGGGTAAAAATAACACATATGTTTTATCTGATTCATTAAAAACAGGTTCTATAAGTTCTATATTCGAATGAATTTTTTGAGCTATTAAATTAGATACAAAATGCTCATGAGCAGGCAAGATAGTGTCAGTCTGCCACAACAATCCAATATGATTTAAAAAAGGAATAAAAACATCTTTTACAATTTTTTCAAAATGTTTTTTTAATAATAACTTTTTATATGTTTTATCAAACAATACTTTATCAAATTGAAACATTGCCAACTTAAAATCATTAATTGCATGATCATTTTTATTACTACCAAAAGCAACTTCTCTAGACTGCAATAACATTTCTTCTTCAGACATTTTTGCAATTTTTGATACTTTGTAGCCGTTTTTACTTAATAAAACAACATTTAAAATTTTTTGCAAATTTTCATGAGAATAATACCTAATATTCGTGTCTGTTCTTTTAGGCTCTAATAAATTATATCTTTTTTCCCAGATCCGAATTGTATGTGCTTTAATTCCTGAAATATTTTCAAGGTCTTTAATCGTGAAATCTTGCTGAATATTGTCCAATTTTAATGTTTTAAATACTTCAAATATATAAAATTTTTAAACTCAATAAAATATTTATTCATAAAATTGTAACATTTAATATATTTACACTACTAATAGTTAAATAAATCAATTAATAATTGCAAAAAGATTTAGAACGTAAATTTTTATTAGACTTTGAAGCAAATCAAAATATAGTTCATAAAATTTGTAGAATTTATACTACGAATAAAGATGCTCATAATGATTTGTTTCAAGAAATAACCATCCAGGTTTGGAAGAACTACCTTAAATTTAGAGGCGACTCTAAATTTAGCACGTGGATGTATAGAGTTGCCTTAAATACCGCAATTTCATTATATAGAAAATCTACTAGAATAGTAAAAACACAAGATATTAATACTGTTGCTTATAAAATTGAAGCTACCCAATATGATGACACAGAGGAAATACAGTTAAAAGCACTTTACGCGGCAATTCATCGATTGAATGATATAGAAAAAGCACTTATCTTTTTATACTTAGAAGACAAACCTTATAAAGAAATATCGGAAACATTAGGAATTACGAATGTAAATGCAAGAGTGAAAATGAACAGAGCAAAAGAAAAATTAAAAAACATCTTAAACCCATAATTATGGATTTATTAGACAACTATAAAAAGGCCTGGAAAAATCAACCAGAAGAAGCTAGTAAACGCTCGACTATTGAGATTTACAAACTTGCGCACTCCAGATCAGCCTCTATTGTAAAATGGATATTTATAATTGGTATTCTTGAATTTGTAATCTTAAATACACTTTCTTTTTTTATGGATACTGATAAATCAAACGAAGAATTAAACGCACTAGGTTTAGAAAGGTTTATCTTTTATTTCAGTTTTATCTACTATGTTGTTCTTGCTTATTTTTTGATACTATTTTATTTAAATTACAAAAGAATTTCAGTTATTGATAATACAAGGGTTTTAATGAAAAAAATACTTGTTACACGAAAAACAGTAAAAAGGTATGTTATTTTTAATATACTTATGACTGCTTTAATAGTTATAATTGTAACTATAACAACCGTTCAAAATGAATTTGATATTGTTGGCAGTGAGAATATTATACTAATTGTTTTAATTCTTTTAGTGCTTCTAGTCTTAACATTAGGAATTATGTGGCTTTTTTATCAATTATTATACGGATTTTTATTAAAAAAATTAAACACAAATTATAAAGAATTAGCAAAATTAGATACCAATAGTTAATCAAACTATTCTTTATGGGTCACAAATCCCATAAGTTATAAATTTTTGTTTTCAAAAACCCTTAAGCGCTGCTAAAAGAATTTCATGCATTTCTTTGGTATAGTCTAAGTGGGTAACAATTCTAATTCTACCTTCACCCATTGGCGTCAGTAAAATATTTTTGTCTTTCATTTTTTGAATAAAGTTAGACGCACCTATTTTTTCATCCACATAAAAAATAACGATATTCGTTTCTATAGTTTCCAACTTGGTAACATAAGAAACAGATTCTAAAACTGCACCAATTTCTTTTGCTTTTTGATGATCTTCTTTTAAGCGATTTATATGATTATCTAGGGCATAAATACCAGCAGCAGCTAAAAAACCAACCTGCCTCATAGCCCCACCAAAGAGTTTTCGAATTCTTAAAGCCTTTGCTATATCCTTTTTAGAACCAATTAAAATAGAACCAATTGGCGCTCCTAGACCTTTAGATAAGCAAATAGAAATGGTATCAAATAATTGTCCGTATTGTTCTGGAGACTCGTTTTTAGCGACCAAAGCATTAAATAATCGTGCACCGTCTAAATGAAAAGCTAAGCTATTTTCTTTAGTTATTTTTTGAATTTTTTCTAATTCAGAAAAATCCCAACAAGCACCACCTCCTTTATTTGTAGTATTTTCTATACATACCAACCTTGAATATGGCACGTGAATATCTGCTCTACCAGTAACAGCTTCTTCTAATTGTGCCGCAGTAAACATACCCCTTTGTCCGTCAATTAATTTGCATGTTACTCCAGAATTAAACGCTGCTCCTCCACCCTCGTAATTATAAACATGGGCATACTTGTCACATATTAATTTATCTCCAGGTTGGGTATGTAATTTTATGGCAGTCTGATTTGCCATGGTTCCTGAAGGAAAAAACAATGCATCTTCCATTCCAAACATTTTTGCCACTTTTTCTTGCAATTCATTTACGGTTGGATCACTATTAAAAACATCGTCTCCAACTTTTGCATGCATCATTGCCTCCAACATTTTTGCTGTTGGTTTTGTTACTGTATCTGAAATTAGGTCTATAATCATCTCTTTATTTTGTATTTAATTTCAATAACTATTTAAAATTTTTAAATATCTCGGTGTAAATCTTTTATTATTTTAATAAAACTATCAATCATTATAACCAATCCCTTCTCATAGCGAACCTACATAAATAAATTCAGTATTTAAATCCTCTATTTGAAGAAATATTTTATTTGAGTTATCATCAAAATAATAAAAAGAATTAGTAGTGCTTTTTTCATGTTTAATTAATTTTCTATAAATCTATAAAATATCTATCAACTTTTAAAACGAGAAATCTTAAAATTTCATTTATTTTTGTTGAGCTTATGATTACACAAGACCAACTTAAAGATATTGCTGCTAGAATTGAGAAATTAAAATCTTATTTAGAGATTGATAAAAAACTCGTAGAAATAGCAAACGAAGAAGAAAAAACGGTAGATCCAGATTTTTGGAACGACCCGAAAGCCGCGGAAGTATTCATGAAAGACTTACGTTTTAAGAAAAGATGGGTAGAAGATTATCACAAAACCATTACTTTAAACGAGGATGTGGTTGTATTATATGATTTTTATAAAGAAGGTGAAGTTGAAGAAAAGGAAGTTGTAGAGCAATTTGAAATTACCAATACTTTTTTAGAAGACTTAGAGTTTAGAAATATGCTCTCTGAAGAAGGAGATTCTTTGTCTGCAACCATTCAAATTAATGCGGGTGCCGGAGGAACAGAAAGCTGTGATTGGGTAGAAATGTTGTCTAGAATGTACACTATGTGGGCAGAAAAGCAAGGTTTTAAATTAAAAACACTCAATTATCAGGCAGGCGATGTGGTAGGAATTAAAACAATTACCATAGAAATTGAAGGCGATTACGCTTTTGGATGGTTAAAAGGAGAAAATGGGGTACACAGGTTGGTACGTATTTCACCTTTTGATTCTAATGGTAAACGCCATACAACTTTTGGCTCTGTATATGTTTTTCCTGTAGCTGACGATTCTATTGAAATAGACATAAATCCTGCAGATATAGAAATTGTAACTGCGCGTTCTAGTGGTGCTGGCGGACAAAATGTAAATAAGGTTGAAACAAAAGTTCAGTTGACTCATAAACCGTCTGGAATTCAAATTTCTTGTTCTAATTCTCGTTCTCAGCACGATAATAGAGCTACTGCAATGAAAATGTTGAAATCTCAATTATATGAAATTGAATTACAAAAACAACAAGCAGCAAGAGATGAAATTGAGTCTGGTAAATTAAAAAATGAATGGGGTAGCCAGATAAGAAATTACGTGATGCATCCTTATAAACTAGTAAAAGATGTAAGAACTGCTCATGAAACCGGGAATGTAGATAATGTTATGAATGGCGATATTGATCCGTTTTTAAAATCTTATTTAATGAAAAATGGGCAGAATGCGTAAACAAAAAGGACAATATATATTCCTTATATCTCTCCTAATCATAGGCATGTGCCCTAGTCTATTAATTGCTATTATTGGTGAAGATTCTGCCGTAGGTACTACTGTAAAAAAATTGGTATTCATCTTAATTTCTTTTGCTATGGTAAGCCTACCGTTAACTTTTTTAAAACCAAAATACTATAGCTACTTAATATTAGCACTATTTCCTTTTATAGTCTTTGAAAGTAACCACATTATCCTTCTCAAAACACCTTCATCTGAAGCAGCAATTGCCTCTTTATTTTCAACCAATTATAATGAAGCTAAAGAATTTATTTTAGCAAATTTATTAGGTTTCTTTTTTTCTTTTATAATCGCATGCTACTTGCTGATTATTGTTTTTAAAATACAAAAGGAATTTTTTATTTTTAAGCTATATAAAAAATTGATTTTTTCTGTTTTTATCTTCACATTTCTTGCATTAACTATTCGAAATATTAAATTAGCAACAAATGCAAGTAAAATAACAAGCGAAATTATTAGTAGTTTTCAATATTCTTTTACAGTTCAGTTTTTAAAAAATTTTCCATCCGGAATATTTATAAAAATTAACCGTGTTTCTGAAGGCTTAAAAGATAAAAGTGCCTACTTAAAAAACATAAATGAGTTCAAATTTTATTCAAAGAAAAAAGACAGTATAAAGCAAAAAGAAATATATGTACTAGTTATTGGCGAAACTGCTAGAAAACACAATTTTGGTATCTATGGCTATACGAAAAACACTTCTCCAAATTTAGATACTATTTCTAATCTAATAATTTATAATGATGTTTTAAGCAATTCTAATGTAACTTCTTTGAGCATCCCTTTTATACTTTCTCGTGCAAAGCCAAGCAATGCAGATCTAAAGTTAGAAGAACCACCCATTTTAAGCGCTTTTAAAGAAAGTAACTTTAAAACATATTGGGTAAGCAATCAGCAAATTGGCACGGGAAGCATCTTTAGTTTATATACTCAATTGGCAGACAAATATATAAATGTTTCTAAATCTTTAGATGCTGCTGGTTTTGATGAAAATGTATTACCTGTTTTAGATGAAATTCTAAAAGATGATTATGAAAAGAAATTTATTATTATACATTTAGTAGGCAGTCATTACAGATATAATTATCGCTATCCTGAAGCTTTTGAAAGTTTTAAGCCAACACTAGAAAAAGGACTCTCTATAGAGAATTTTAGCAATTACAAGAATAAACAAGAAATTATTAATAGCTATGATAATTCTATCTTGTATACCGATTTTATTTTATCTGAAATCATTCAAAAATTAAATAAAACCAACGCCTCTTCTTTTATGTATTTTCTTTCAGATCATGGAGAGAATTTGTTTGATACCATCGATCGAAAATTTCTACATGGGTATGAAACGCCAAGTAAATATGAATTAGAAATACCCTTATTTACATGGTACTCTAACAGCTACAAAGAGAATTACCCTGTTATTATTAAACATTTAATGAACAATAGTAATAAAAAAATAATGGCAACAAATACTTTTCACACTATTTTAGATATAGCAAATATTAATCTTCCAGGCTTTAAATATAAAGAGAGCTTTGCCAATAAAAAGTTTGATACATTGCAAAAAAGAAGTGTTTATAACGTCAATAAAGCTATTCTTAACATTGATTAAAATGATAAAAAATGATAAAAATATACCATAATCCACGCTGCAAAAAATCTAGAGAAGGTTTGGCCATTTTAGAAAAGTCTAATAAAAAATTCGAAATAATAAGGTACTTAGACGATATTCCATCTGCAGAAACTTTAACAGAGATCATCAAATTATTAGAGATCACTCCTATTCAACTAATTAGAAAAACAGAACCAATTTGGAAAGAGCACTTTAAAGGGAAGGAACTGTCAGATGCCAAAATTATTGAAGCGATGATAGCAAACCCTAAATTAATAGAGCGGCCCATTGTAATAAGTAATAAAAAAGCAGTTATTGGTCGACCGCCGGAAAATATTATTCGTATTATTTAATTTTTTTTACTTTAAACTGTTTAACTTTTCTTTAACTAAACAAGGCTAAACTAAAAGCAGTATCTGTAGTCTAAAATAAAAAACATTAAAGTTTTGATTAAAATATTTACTTTATTTATTTGTTGCTTTTTTCCAATAGCAACACTTTTTTCTCAAAAATTAAATACTTCAAATTCGATTATAATTTCTGGTAAAGTTATAGATTCTAAAAGCAAACAACCCTTAGAATATGCCACAATTATCATAAAAAACACTGTTACCAAAGAGATTTCTGGAGGTGTAACGAACCCAGATGGTTTTTTTTCTATTGAAATGCCAAAAGCAACCTATGCTATAGATATTGCATTTATCTCCTTCCAATCTGTGAAATTTCCAAAAGAAAATATTATTTCTGACAAAAACTTGGGGCTTATCAAATTATCTGAAGCCACGAATGGTTTGGATGAAATAGTTATTGTAGCAGAAAAAACTACAGTAGATATTCGTTTAGATAAAAAAATATTTAATATTGGTAAAGATTTATCTATTCGTGGTGGAAATGCAAGTGATGTTTTAGGCAATGTACCGTCAGTACAAGTAAGTGTTGAAGGAACTGTAAGCTTGCGCGGAAATGAAAATGTAACCATATTAATCGACGGAAGACCAAGTGCTTTAGTAGGTATGAATGGAGCCGAAGCGTTAAGACAAATTCCTGCAGAAGCTATTGAAAAAATAGAAGTTATTACTTCTCCATCCGCGAGATACGATGCAGAAGGCACTGCTGGGATTTTAAACATCATATTAAGAAAAAACAAATTAATAGGTTTTAATGGGTCTTTGCAGCTAGATTTAGGTTTCCCTGCTAGAGCAGGAACTGCTTTCAACGCAAATTGGAGAACAGAGCAATGGAATCTTTTTACAAATACCGGTTTTCGATACAATGAAACTCCTGGAAATGCTTTTAGCGATTCAGATTTTCTTTCGAATACAGCACAAAATGCAAAAGTTATAGAAGATAGAAATTTTGGAAGGTTAGGCAGGTCTATATTTACAAGTTTTGGTGCCGAGTATTACCTTACTAAAAATTCTAGTATTATTGGAAATATTATTTTTAATGGAGGTAATGATGATGATGTAAACACAAATAAAATCGATAGATTTAATATTTTAGGAGACTTAAATGAAGCTACTTTTAGAACTGAAAGTGAAAGTGAAAATGAACAAAGAATTCAGTATACTTTAGATTATGTAAATAATTTTGATAATAATGGGAAAAAGCTTTCTATAAATGGACAATACTCTTCGGAAATAGAAGATATTTTAAATGATATTACAGAAATAGATACCCAAGTAAATTTATTGAATGATTTAGAGCAAGTACTTGAAAATCAAAATGAAAACAGCGGTTTATTACAAATTGATTATGTAAACTCCGTAAATGAAAATATTCAATATGAAGCTGGCTATAGAGGTAATTATAGAGCTATTTTTAATAGTTTCTACTTAGCAGAAAGAGAAGATTTTGAAAATAACGGGCCGCTTATTCCAAATACTGGCTTAAATAATTCTTTCAATTATGAAGAGCTTATAAACGCAGCATATGTGCAATATGGTCAGAAATTTAATAGAATATCTCTATTAGTTGGTTTGCGCTATGAACATACTTCTCTTGAAATTGTTCAAGAAATAGGCACTACTAAAAATAAAATAAATTATGGAAAATTATTTCCTACCATAAACCTTGGTTTCGAAGTTAAAGACGGTGAGAATATTACTTTAGGGTATAATAGAAGAATAAGAAGACCCAGAGGTAGAAGTTTAAACCCATTTCCAAGCAGATCTAGTGAAAGCAATGTATACAGTGGTAATATAGATTTAAATCCTGTAATTACTGATGCCATAGATTTAGGATATCTAAAACGGTGGGATCAATTTACAGTAAGTACATCTCTTTATTACAATATTAGTAATGATAATTGGGAAAGAATTCAAGAGGATACAGGTATGCTTACAGACAATGGTGACCCAATTACGAAACGGTTTCCTATTAACCTTTCTACTCAAGAAAGAACAGGTCTAGAGCTTACACTAAATTACAAACCATTTAAAATATGGAACATAAATAGTGATTTTAATGTATACAATGTTACTAGCAAAGGAGATTACACAAATGCTAGCACTAATGTTACGCAAAATTTCGACTTTAAAAACACTTCTTATTTCATTCGATTGAATCAAAAAATTACCTTACCAAGTGCAGTAGATTTGCAGATTAATACTAATTATCGTGGACCTTCGGAAAACGTACAGACCAAAAGCAAAGGTGTTTTCAGTTTAAATATAGCTGCAAGTAAAGATTTATTTAATGAAAGAGCTTCTTTAAGTTTAAATTTTAGTGATGTTTTTAATAGCAGAATCAGTCAGAGAAGAACAACGATTCCAGACTTCTTAGAACAGTATTCAGAATTCCAATGGAGAGAGCGTCAACTTAGAATAAGCTTCGTATACCGCTTCAATCAAAAAAAGAAAAAAGGAAACGGAGGAAGAGAAACAAATGGCGGTGAAAGTTTTGAGGGATCATCTAACTAGAAAAAAAAACTCAAAAATATCATAATTTAACACCTAGTCTGAAACTAAAAAAACCCGTTCAATGTATTGAACGAGTTTTTTTTTATAAAATATATTTTAAGAAAACTACTTTCCTTCGGCAGCTTGCTTTGCTTCTTTTTTTAATTTTAAATTTTCCCAGATAGTTCCACCAATCCAATATGGCACTACGAATGTTAACAAAAAGATTAACAACCAGAAACCAGCTGTAAAAACAAACATGAATAAAACCAATCCTGAAAATTGAGAAAAATCTAACATTATAATATTTTTAATAATTAATAAAGCAAAAATAAGACATATTTTCAAATTCTGCTATCTTAAAGTAAAATTTTTCAATAGTATTTTATACTGCTTGTTAATAACGAATCTGCTTAGTTTTTCGTAAATTTGTTCATCTTAAAATTATACTCTTTTATTATGAAATATAGAATTGAAAAAGACACCATGGGGAATGTAGAAGTTCCTGCAGACAAATATTGGGGTGCACAAACAGAACGCTCGCGTAACAACTTTAAAATTGGTGCAGCAGCTTCAATGCCTTTAGAGATTGTATATGGATTTGCTTATTTAAAAAAAGCAGCTGCTTATACAAATACAGATTTAGGTGTTTTAACAGAAGAAAAAAGAGATTTAATAGCACAAGTTTGCGATGAAATTTTAGATGGTAAATTAGATGACCAGTTTCCTTTAGTAATCTGGCAAACAGGCTCTGGTACGCAATCTAACATGAATGTGAATGAAGTTATCGCTAACAGAGCTCATGAAATTGCAGGTCATATAATTGGTGAAGGTGAAAAAACTATTCAACCAAATGATGATGTAAATAAATCGCAATCTTCCAATGATACATTTCCAACAGGAATGCATATTGCTGCTTTTAAGAAAATTGTAGAAAATACAATTCCGGGGATTGAGCAATTAAGAGATACATTAAAAACAAAATCAGAAGCATTTCAAGACGTTGTTAAAATTGGAAGAACCCATTTAATGGATGCTACTCCCCTTACTTTAGGTCAGGAATTTTCTGGTTATGTAGCGCAGTTAAATTTTGGTTTAAAAGCACTAAACAACACGTTAGAGCACTTAAGCCAACTAGCTCTTGGAGGAACTGCTGTAGGAACAGGATTAAATACACCTGCAGGTTATGATGTATTGGTTGCGAAATATATTGCAGAATTTACAGCGTTACCATTTATAACTGCAGAAAATAAATTTGAAGCCTTAGCGGCACATGATGCGCTAGTAGAAACGCATGGAGCTTTAAAACAAGTCGCAGTCTCTTTGAATAAAATTGCTAATGATATTAGAATGATGGCTTCTGGACCAAGATCTGGAATTGGAGAATTAATTATTCCTGCAAATGAGCCGGGAAGTTCTATTATGCCAGGAAAGGTAAATCCTACGCAAGCAGAAGCTATTACTATGGTTTGTGCGCAAGTTATGGGCAATGATGTTGCTGTAACTGTTGGTGGTACACAAGGGCATTACGAATTAAACGTTTTTAAACCAATGATGGCAGCAAACGTTTTACAATCTGCTCAATTAATTGGAGATGCTTGTGTATCTTTTGATGTTAACTGTGCTGCAGGTATTGAGCCTAATCATTCTAGAATAACTGAATTGGTAAACAATTCTTTAATGCTAGTAACTGCTTTAAATACCAAAATAGGGTATTATAAAGCGGCAGAAATAGCAAACACTGCCCACGAAAACGGCACAACCTTAAAAATTGAAGCTGTTCGTTTAGGGTATGTTACCGCAGAAGAATATGACGAATGGGTAAAACCAGAAAACATGACTGGTGGGCTTTAAAAAATAAACACTTGGCTACGCCAACTAAATCTAGAATACTGAAGTTTATGACAAACCATGAAGCGTTTATGAGTACCGCAGTAAAAGCTGCTTTGCAAGGAATGAGTAATAATGAAGGTGGTCCTTTTGGTTGTATTGTAGTAAAAGATGGTGAAGTTATTGGGAGTGGTAATAATAAAGTAACTTCTACCAACGACCCAACTGCCCATGCAGAGGTTACCGCAATCAGAGATGCCTGTAAAAACATTGGCTCTTTTCAATTAAATGGTTGTATTATTTATACTTCTTGCGAACCTTGCCCGATGTGTTTAGGAGCAATTTACTGGGCTAGACCAGACAAAGTATATTATGGAAGCAACCAACAAGATGCTGCAAATATAGGTTTTGATGATGCATTTATTTATAAAGAAATTCCACTTCCTTATGAAGAAAGAAGTATTCCGTTTGAACAAGTAGGAAGAAAAATTGCATTAGAACCCTTTGAGAAATGGACAGAAAAGCAAGACAAAATAAAATATTAAAATTAAAAAATCTGAAGCTAAAACTTCAGATTTTTTATTCATTATAGATACCGTTCTTTCACAATATTTATATGATGTATTTGATGCCCAGAAAATAAATATCCTAGCGCTCTAACAGACATTTTATTGTTTGAAGCAACTCCAATTCTTAACAAAGCTTCCTTAGAAAAACTTTTGAATAATTGAGTGGAAGATTTTCTTAAAACCTTCATTTCATCTAATAAATCATAATAATCTCTTTCGTTTGCAGTATCATTATCTACAAAAACATCCTGATCAAATCCAGGCAATGCAGTTTGATCATTTCTTGCAAAACTCAAAGCTCTATAGCAAAAAACTCTTTCGGTATCTATTACATGCTGTATCAACTCCTTTAACGTCCACTTTCCTGTAGCATAAGAAAAACTATGTTTCTTATCTGGTAGATTGCGTAATACGCTGTCAAATTCATCTTGAGCACTTTCTAAGCTTTCTATAATTGTTTTATCTTTTAATACAGATAATTGCATATATCGTTCAAAATAAGGAGCATATTCTGTTTTTGGAACCATTTTAAATAATTTTAAATTTTAAAGTATAGCACTACTATCACAAATATACTTTTTATAAGTATAAAGCTATATTTTTAATTTAATTTCGTTGTTCATTTTAGCACATGTTCTACCGACAAAGAAAATACTTTCAATTCTTATTAAAATCTAGCAATCAGCACGGAGTGCATTCTCCTTTTGTTTATCAATTAATTACACAATGTTTGTATAAAAAAATAGATAAAAATTCATGGAAAACCTTTCAAAACTCTAATAATGAATTGCTTAAAAATTTAAAAATTTCTCATAAAAAAGTAAGAATCTTACTAAAACTTATTCATTATTTTAAGCCAAAAAACAATTTAGAAATTGCTAATTCTTTAGATGTAGCAGTTATTAAGCTTGCAATAAATTCTAGTAATTCATGTGTTACAACTATCGTAAATACTCCCACAGAAATTTTAGAATTTACACAGAATAGAGAATTTGATTGTGTATACTTTCATAAAAATCAAATAACCCTTAAAACTTTTAATACCTGTTTAAAAACAATTAATAACAACTCTTTTTTTATTTTTAATGATATCTATGGGAATTCAGAAACCATAAAAAACTGGTCATCTATAAAAAAGCATCCAAAAGTAAAAGTTAGTTTAGATCTTTTCTACTTTGGAGTAATTTTCTTTAGAAAAGAACAGGCAAAAGAACACTTTAAAATAAGAGTCTAGTTATTTATCTGTTAAAACATATAAATAATAAATGTTATGATTTTTAAACTTTGTAACTTTGGTAAGTTTAAACTACACAATAAGAATGAAAATATATACTAAGACTGGCGATGAAGGAACAACTGCCCTATTTGGTGGCACAAGAGTTAAAAAATATAATTTACGTATTGAAAGTTATGGAACTGTAGATGAATTAAATTCATATATTGGTTTAATAAAAGATCAAAAAATTTCAACGGATGCAAAAGAAGCGCTTTTAAAGGTTCAAAATGAATTATTTACTTTAGGTGCGATGTTGGCTACTCCGCCAGAAAAAGAAACTTTGAAATCTGGAAAAGAGCGTTTAAATATTCCTAAAATTAATGATAAGTCTATTCTTTTTTTGGAAAATGAAATCGATAAAATGGATTTAGTACTTCCTCAAATGACCCATTTCATTCTTCCAGGGGGGCACCAAGCAGTGTCATTTTGTCACGTTGCTAGATGCGTTTGCAGACGTGCAGAACGGCTATCTGTAGAATTAAATGACCAAGAAGCTATAAATAATGACATCCTAAAATATTTAAACAGACTGTCTGACTATCTTTTTGTATTGGCACGAAAATTGTCTAAAGATTTACAAGTAGAAGAATTAAAGTGGATTCCTGAGAAAAATTAAAACGTTCTTTTTTTTATCGAGCTGAAGAAATTTTAAAAAAATATATTTTACTTAAAACACTGATTTTAAGCAATTCATAAAAATTTATAATAACTTCACAATAAATTTCTTAAAAAAGACTTGCATAATTCAGCAAAAAAATTATTTTTGCACAAAATTAAACAATAAGAAATGTATTGGACATTAGAATTAGCATCTTATTTAGCAGATGCACCTTGGCCAGCAACCAAAGACGAGTTAATTGATTATGCTATTAGAACTGGATCTCCGTTAGAAGTAGTAGAAAACCTACAAGATATTGAAGATGAAGGTGATGCATATGACTCAATTGTTGAGATTTGGCCAGATTATCCGACTGAAGATGATTATCTTTGGAACGAGGATGAATACTAAAAAAACAATTTAAATATAAAAAGTCTCTATAGAGGCTTTTTTTTTGTTTTTGTTTTAACAACAGTAAATATGATTCCCCTAGCTTGTAAAACCCTGATATACAAAACAATAATTCGGCAGTGTTTTTTGCTGACAAAAACATAGATATAATGAGTATTTTAAATTCCGTAATAAAACTTTTTGTCGGAGACAAACAACAGAAAGATTTAAAAATTTTACAACCGGTTGTAGACGATGTTAATACATTTGAAACAGCGTTTTCTAAACTTTCTAATGATGCGTTAAGAGCAAAAACTACCGAGTTTAAAACAAGAATAAAAACCGCCACCAAGGAGTTCGATGATACTGTTGCTGCACTAGAAGAGGAAGCTATAAAAGCAGATATCGATAGGCAAGAAGATATCTATGCTGAAATAGATACTTTAAAGGATGAAGCATATACGGTTTCTGAAGCTACATTATTAGAGATTATGCCAGAAGCTTTTGCAGTTGTTAAAGAAACTGCAAAACGTTTTGTTGAAAGCACAGAAATTGAAGTGACGGCAACGCCTTTTGACAGAGAGCTATCTGGAGAAAGAGACCATATAACCCTAGAAGGAGACAAAGCTTTTTGGGAAAATTCTTGGGATGCTGCTGGGAAACCTGTTACCTGGGACATGATTCATTATGATGTGCAGTTAATTGGTGGCTCTGTTTTACACCAAGGAAAAGTTGCAGAAATGATGACTGGTGAAGGAAAGACATTGGTTTCTACCTTGCCTGTTTATTTAAATGCATTGACCGGAAACGGAGTGCATTTAGTTACTGTAAATGATTACTTAGCAAAACGTGATAAAGCTTGGATGGGACCAATTTTTGAATTCCATGGTTTCTCTACAGACTGTATCGATTACCACCAACCAAA